>Ga0098050_1000252_pt1 | contig 20836 bp, 35 predicted proteins | sample 14_taG_FD_77070 | JGI IMG/M metagenome (GOLD analysis project Ga0098050, IMG submission 77070) | Marine viral communities from the Subarctic Pacific Ocean - 14_ETSP_OMZ_AT15311 metaG | ecosystem: Environmental > Aquatic > Marine > Oceanic | place: Pacific Ocean | collected 2015-01-18
AAAGATGATCCTTGGTTTGGTTCTGCACCACTACCGACTGAGAATCAAAGAGATTATATGGAGCAGGAAACCAAAATTAAACGGGAAGAGCAAGAATTTAAATCAGAAAAAACTTGCGAATCTAAAGATATTCATGCTAAGATGTATGAGATTGCAACTCAGAACTGGACCACTGTAGCAGAAATACATGGAGGTTCCGAAAACTTTCAAGAGGATTCTAATTGTTGGAACTCTGGAATACGTTGACAATTTTTTCATTATACTGTAGAATACTATTATGATTTTAGAAACTATTTTGGCACTGAGTGCCATTGATTATGATCATCTTGCCCGTGCCGTTCAGGTAGAGGCAGCACCCAATACTCGTGATGAGTTTTGTGTTGCTGTTTCAATTTTAAATCGAGTTAGATCTCCGCATTATCCTAATACAGTAGCAGATGTTGTTTATGCTCCTGGACAATATGAAGGATTTCTGTATTGGAATCCTGCTGCAAAACAAAGTGTTGTCAACCGATTAAAAGATAATCAAAATCTTCTTGATGCATACTCGGTGATTGGTGATCGAACAAGTTTTAAAGGTCAAAGTATGTTACCATATCGTGTGGTAGCAGAAGATCCAATGTGCGATTCCAGAGGAAACTTCTTCCACTATCATTGGCAGGGGTGATCCCTTCCTGTGGGCTCATAGTTAAGCGGATATAACCACCGCCTTCTAAGCGGTTATCCCAGGTTCGATTCCTGGTGAGCCTGTTGTCCTTTTTTTCATTATGTCAGAATATGATTTCGGGGGACTTGATAGGCACCCCGCTAATATATTAAGATTAATTAGTGAGTTAGAAGGGTCTTATCAACTTTGTAAGTGGATGGGATTTGAAGAGGATATGAAAATCCTTGATGAAATGAAAAAACCATACTATAAACTCTATTTTAAAACAAAGAAGGAGTATGATGCAAAATGAAAATGTGGGAGACAAAATGCAGTTCTTGTGGTAAGATGGTTCCAGCAAATAAGTGTCCTCAATTAATGATGACACCTCTTTGCAAACCATGTTGGTTAAAAAAACATTCCTCTTTAGCTCAGCGGTAGAGCGAACGACTGTTAATCGTTTGGTCCCTGGTTCGATCCCAGGAAGGGGAGTTGCCTCCGTAGCTCAGCTGGTAGAGCAGGTCTTTTGTAAAGATCAGGTCGCAGGTTCAAGTCCTGTCAGAGGCTTGACAATCTACAACGGTTGTCATATACTACTCTCATCCGTGTGAAGGATGTGTAAGGGAAGTAATTCCCTACCACTTGCGGAATTAGTTTAGAGGCAAAACTAAAGGTTTCCAACCTTTCGTCACCAGTTCGATTCTGGTATTCCGCTCTTGGTGTAAAACCCGTAAAGGTATTTACACCTAAATAATAAACCTTTTGTCTTTCAGACAATTAAAGTAACAAAAGGTAATACTTAACACGGGACAGTCGAGTCCCTATTCATCTGCGGGTATCCATTCCGCAAGTAACTAAAGGTAACAAAAATGTTTAAATCTGTATTCGCAGCAACTGCTGCTCTGTTCACATCCGCAGGCGCTGCCCTTGCAGGTCCCTACGTCAACGTGGAAACCAATGCTGGTTGGACTGGATCTGAGTACAATGGCGCTGGAACGGACGTTCACGTAGGGTACGAAGGTGCATTCAGTGACACCGGTTCATTCTACGTGCAGGGCGGTGCTACTGTACTGACTCCCGATGGTGGCGACAGCGACACTGTTCCTTCTGGTAAGGCAGGTCTGGGTCTTGCACTGACAGACGCACTTGGTGCATATGGTGAAGTATCCTTCGTAGGTTCAGGCGACGAAGATCTTGATCGTGGTTATGCAGGTAAGTTAGGAGTTAAGTACAACTTCTGATTTTAATATAGACACATAAACATCTAGATGTTATACTGGGGGTGCGACGGCATCCCCTTTTTTTATGATAAATTATATTGTAAAGATTGTCACTCATCCTGCTACACATTTTAACGTGATGTCTATTGGGGTATTGATTATGATTGGGATGCTCCACAACCATGCACACTTCTCAATGAGTAAAGATGCAGATGCGTATGTGAGGCAGTGGTGTAGATCATCAGCAGAAAACAAAAAGACCTGCGTCCGCTATGGTGGAAACATGGATTACTAGTAACAGAAAATTAAAAAACTCATTGTACCTAACTCTATCAAATGAAAGAAGAACTAATTAGAATTTTAAGACAGTACTATAGAAAAGGTAATTTTACATTATCTTCAGGTAAATCTAGTGAGCATTATATTAACTGTAAACCTGTAATACTTACTGGAAGTTCTTTGGAACTTATCTCATATGCAATGTTAGAGCATATTGATACTGATGTTGTAGCAGGACTGACACTAGGTGCAGATCCTCTTGTGAGCGGTGTTGCAATGGTTAAGAGAGGGACAGCACTAATTATTAGAAAGGAACCTAAAGGATATGGAACTGCATCTCAGATAGAAGGTCCATTACCTGAACTAGGGACTGAAATTACTGTATTAGAGGATGTGATTACAACTGGTGGGTCTTCTATTAAGGCAGTGAATGTATTACGGTCTTCTGGTTATATTGTAAATAGAGTAGTATCTGTTATTGACAGAGAAGAAGGAGGTGAAGAAAAACTGAAAGACAATGGTCTTGAATTAAGAAGTCTAGTAAAATTGTCAGAAATGGTATGAAAAAGAAAATCAAGAAAGCAATTAAAACACTATTCAAACCAGATGAAAAGATTGAAACCTCAAACATATATGATGAAGTTGAAGGTCTTAGATATAGAATTGATGAACTGGAAAGTGAACTAATGACAATATATAACATCTTAGGTAGAAAAAACTCTAATGAAAATTAATCTTTGGTACTCTAAAAGTATGAGTCAATGGAGATGGACTCTTTGTGAAGAATTTAAAAATGGTGTTACTAAAGTTGAACAATATGCTGGACAACGTGAAGAACTTAGAGAAGCAATGAATGATGTTGCCAATACGGTAGAGTTTATGTTAGAATATAAGGATAAGGGCGAATAGTTCAGAGGTAGAACACTTGATTTACATTCAAGTTGTCGGGGGTTCGATCCCCTCTTCGCCCATATAAATATGTACGGAAAGACTTCTTTGAAGGAAGGATCACATTATAGAAAAATGGATAATGTAAAAGTTAGGTGCCGCTCCTGTGGTAAGGAGTTGATTGGGCATCCAATTAAGACGGTTTGTTGTGGTTGTCCAAATATGACAACAGTCCGTGGAGATAAAATTTCGGCAGTTGATTTAGGTCAAGTTGTTATGTTGAACTCATATTCAAGTAAGAAAGAAACGATTCTTACTCACGAAGATCTTGCTTTTCAGGAACAAAGAAAGCAACGTAAAATACGTAAATTGGACTTTGATATCAGATAAAAATTGTGAGAATATACTCATATTTTTAATGAGTGTAGCAATTTGATACTGTAAATAGTATTGTAGACACTTTCTTTCTACCATGCATCCCGACGAATTTCAAAACTGGAAAATCATCAAAGAAACATTTGAGGAAAACGGCACAACAGAGAACTTTTTTTATAAGAGAGCTTGTGCTATAGTAGGAGGACAACCAGATCCACTTGATATGAAAAAGAATGTCTCATCGGATGCCTGAGATAATACCAGAGCATTTTGCAACTAAAAAAGAAGTTCAGGAGATGATTGATGATGCAATACGAAAGCATAATCGTAATGCTGGAATTATCAGTATGTGTGTTGGTTGGGTTGTTCTCGCACTTTTTGCTGAGGGTTTACTTCGACTCATCGGAGTTATAGATCCCCTTTTCCCATGGTTAAAAATTACATTGTAGAATTATGAAAGTTGGATTGATTGGTCTAGGTCGTACTGGTGAAGGTATGGCTCGCCGTATGCTTGCAAAGGGAATTGAAGTCTGGGGTTACAGTAGTACTAACTACGAGAATGCCTGTGGACAATATGAAGCAGGACACCTTAGTGGATGTGTAACTTCACTAGAGTATCTTGTTCAAGCAGTTAAATCTGATAGAAAGAAGTTTACTAGTGCAGGAAGAATTCCTGGTATTTTTCAGATTACACTTCCAGAAAAAAAGGCAGAAGATACTCTTGATGAGTTGTTACCTTTACTTGAGGAAGGTGATATTATCATCGATCATAGCACTAGTGACATAACAAAATGTCAGGAACTAGAGAAGTATTGCTCTAAGTTAGGTATCTCATATATCTTCTCTGGAGTGTATGGGGCACCTGGTGCTATTGATGTTTGCTCAAAGATTTTCCAATCCTTATCGCCAGGTAATGTTGAATGACCTTAGCACATGTCTTACTCTGGGTATCAATTCCATTTGTGCTCCTTACCATAACCTTTGGAATTTATAGGGGCGAAAACTTTTATTACGAGAGTGATGACTATGATGGAAATGGAACAGCACATTAAAGGACGTTATGATTTTGCTATGAGTGCATTCTCTAGAATGTACGGCGTAAATCATGTAATGAGTTCACCTGATGTTTCTAGATTTTGTAAGAAGTGGGCTGAAACTGAGGGGCAAGAAGCACCTCACGGAACTATAAGTGAGATTAACTTTTACTTTTTAGATCACTGGAAAATCTGGGGAGGATATGTATGACCCACATCGCACTCAAGGCAGCACACATTGCTGCTGCCACACTCAATAATCCTTTTGGAGTTGGAACACTTAGTCTTGCATTAGTTTTTGTGCCTATTATTGGTATGCACCTGGTTCACAAATACGGTTGGGAGCATTGGGCACCATTTGACAGTCATCACAAGTAGTGTTATAGTGTCTATGTTGTTCTTGCAACAACTGCGGTGCTTCCCTTTGGTAGGTTCAGAAGCAGCGGCGATAGGAACCTGCCATTCAACTGCCAGTATAACCTCTGGCACCTTGACTATATAATGTCAAAACCTTATAATGTAAGGGTAAACCAAACACAACAATGGCACTGACTGAAAAATTTAAGAAGGACATTAGCACTCTTCGTGCTGCTGCCGCTGGAGAAATTTTCCTTGATGTAAAGAATCCGAAACTTTTCAAAAAGGTACGCAGATTTTATGAGAAATCTGGAGCGGTATTTTCAGGAGAACCACTTGATGATTATGAAATGTTGATGGAACTCATTTACAATGACATTGAAATTGTTGAGGTTGGTTGAATGGATGACTTTTCAACAGTCAGCAGACAAGAATTTATTTCTAGTCAGTTGAAAGTATCCTTTAATGGTGTTGAACGGGTAGATCAAAACTATTCTCAAGCACTGCAGGATATTTTCGTTCTTACAATGCTAAACGGTAAAGAGAATGGAACCTATGTTGAAATAGGTGGAGCACATCCAATTAATATTAATAACACTTATCTTCTTGAAAGTGTTTTTAATTGGTCTGGAGTTTCTTTTGAAATTAATACTGATTTAGCAAATTTTTATAATAGTGAAAGGTTGAACAAGTGTATCTGTACTGATGCAACTCAAGTAAACTATTCTAAGGTTTTTGAAGAGAATAATTTATCAAATCAAATTGACTATTTGCAAGTAGATATTGATCCTTCATATCAATCTCTTGCTGCTTTGAAAAAAATTGATTTGAAATCTTATAGATTTTCTGTTGTTACTTTTGAGACAGATGCATATCAGGGTAGTGTAGATGTTATGGAAGAGTCTCGCGATATCTTCCAACGCAATAACTACCAACTGGTTGCATCAAACGTCAAAAATTGTGGACACGCATTTGAAGATTGGTATGTCGATCCAAATATTGTCACAAAGGATATCTGGACAGCACTCCAATCTGATAATATGGAATCAACTCAAATTTTACATTCATGAACGATCTAGATCCTAAGTCTGTTGCCTCAACAAAAACTATTGTTATTCATGAACGATTTCCTTATAGGTTCGTTCAGAGAGGTTACATTCAACTGAATGGTAAACCAGATTTTCGTTTGCAGAAAGCAAATGAATATACTAAAAAGTATTCTGACATTTATCTATTTGACAATGGAGATCAGATGCTCCTCGCTATTGAAGACCATGAGTACCCTAAATGGTTAGATCCAGAGGATGTACCTTGTTATGTAAAAGACTCGGTATCGTCTCAAAACTAGCCCTGGTCGGTGAAGGATCCCCTTCAATCCCGAAGTTTCCTAGTTTCTAAAACTAGGTGGTGGAGTCATTAGACCCTCTTTGGTTTCCTCATTCCTAAAATGAGGTGGTGCGGATGGGTTACTCCCGCCAGGTTTCTTGTTTCCTGTAAAAGAACAAGTGGCGTGCATGGCAAGACCTATGGTAGGATGGTTGAAAGACCATCCTTTTTTGTATGAATCTACACTTAGTACTATTTGGCGATAAGAACTTTTCTCTTGGAAAGAATCGTATTATTAAACAAGCAGAGAATTTTGGTATCTTTAAAAGCATTCAACAGTTTTCTGAGGATGATTTGACTGGTGATTTTTGGGAAAATCATGCAAAGAAAATGATGATGCCTAGAGTTGGTATGCCTGATAAATTTTATGGGTATTATGCCTGTAAACCATATTTTGTTGGTAAGGCATTAAGAAACATTCCTGAAGGTGACGTTCTTCTCTATGTTGATAGTGGTTGTGAACTCAATAAGAATGGAATGAAAATGATGGAGCAGTATTATAATGAGTGTCTTGAAAATAATGGTGTATTCTTTAGTTTGAATCTTCCAGAGATTCAGTGGACTAAGATGGACACTTACCGACATATTGCTGGACCAGATGATAGTCATATGGTTACTAGACAAATCATTTCAGGTATCTTCTTGATGAAACATAATCCTATTATGATTGAGATTGTGGATAAGTGGAAAGAACTCTGCATCAAAGATGGTGGACGTTATCTTGATGATAGTCCTTCAGAATTTGAGAACCATCAAATCTTTAATGATCATAGGCACGATCAATCTATTCTTTCATTGATGTTGAAGATCTATTCTCAATATGATGATTTTACTTTCCATGAGGATCATACTTTTGAAACCATTTGGGATGCTGCTGGTTTGAGTGGAGTTCCTGTGGGACCAGCGCAGGCAAAAATATGGAATACATATGGTAGAGATTATCCAATCTGGGCAACCAGAAATGGTAAAATCACTTTTACTAATTGTGAGGTGTGATTGACATCTACGCGGTTTTGCTTTACAATGAACTGAGATTACAATTTTTATGTCTGTAGCGTTAATAACGGGTATAACAGGACAAGATGGATCATACTTGGCAGAACTTCTTCTTGAGAAAGGATATGAAGTTCACGGTATTGTTCGTCGTTCTTCCCTGATTAATACTCATCGTATTGATCACATTTATGATCAACTCAATCTTCATTATGGAGACTTGACTGATGCCACTAATATTATTGGCGTCATCAAAAAAGTTGAACCTGATGAAATTTATAATCTTGGTGCTCAGAGTCATGTAAAGGTTTCTTTTGAAACTCCTGAGTACACTGGTAATACTGATGGTCTTGGCACTCTCCGTATTCTTGAGGCAGTACGTCTTCTGGGTATGGAAGACAAAGTTCGTATCTATCAAGCATCTACTTCGGAGTTATATGGTCTGGTTCAAGAAGTTCCTCAAAGAGAAACTACTCCATTCTATCCACGTTCGCCTTACGGTGTGGCTAAACTCTACGGATACTGGATCGTCAAGAACTATAGAGAGTCGTATGGACTACACGCAAGTTCTGGCATTCTATTCAATCATGAGAGTCCTAGACGAGGAGAAACTTTTGTTACCCGAAAAATTACTAGAGGATTGTCGCGCATTTCGGTTGGGGAGCAAGATGTATTATCTCTCGGAAACCTTGATGCGAGAAGAGATTGGGGACACGCAAAGGATTTTGTGGAAGCAATGTGGTTGATGCTTCAGCAAGACAAACCAGATGATTACGTCATCGCTACTGGTGTTCAGTATTCTGTTCGTGATTTTGTTGAAGAGGCAGCACCCTACTTTGGTATGAAGATTGAATGGATGGGTGAAGGTATGAATGAAGTTGGTTATGACTGGAATACTAAAAAACCAGTCATCAAAGTTGATCCTAAATATTTTCGACCTGCTGAAGTTGAAACTTTATTAGGTGATGCCACTAAGGCAAAAGAAAAATTAGGTTGGGAACCTAAAATTTCGTTTAAAGAATTAGTTGAGGACATGGTGCTTTATGGACAGTAGTAGTCGCGTTTATGTTGCTGGTAACACTGGGATGGTGGGATCAGCAATTGTTCGTATGCTCCATCGAAAGGGGTATACTAAAATTTTATCAACACCTTCAAGTCATTTTGATCTTCGTAGGCAAGAGGATGTAGAAAGATTTTTTACTAATAATCAACCAGAATATGTTTATCTTGCTGCTGCAAAGGTAGGTGGTATTCTTGCTAATAGAGATTTTCCTGCACATTTCATTTATGATAATTTGATGATTCAATCAAATATCATTCACACTGCTAGAAAATTTGGAGTCAAAAAACTTTTATTTCTTGGATCATCTTGCATCTATCCTAAGGAATGTCCACAACCAATTAAAGAAGAGTATCTGCTAACAGGTCCTTTAGAACCCACCAATGACGCATATGCAATCGCAAAGATTGCTGGTATTAAAATGTGTCAGGCATATCGTAAGCAGTATGGATTTAATGCAATCTCTTTGATGCCTACAAATCTTTATGGACCTAACGATAACTTTGATACCGAATCATCTCATGTTCTTCCAGCATTGATTCGTAAATTCGATGATGGTAAGGGTGTAATTGATCATGATCTTGGTGGACCTTTCAACCCATCAATTCGCCTCTGGGGCGACGGAACACCTAAGAGGGAGTTTCTTCACGTTGATGACCTTGCAGACGCTTGTTTCGCTGCTATGGTGAACTATGATGGGGATCAACCTCTTAATGTTGGAACTGGTGAAGATATTGAAATTGGTTCTCTTGCGAGTATGATTTCTGATATAGTTGGTTTCAAAGGTGGTATTATCTGGGATACTGATAAACCCAATGGTACTCCAAGAAAACTTTTGGATGTAAGTAAAATCAAAGCACTTGGTTGGGAACCTAAGATTGGTCTCAAAGAAGGAATCAAATCAACATATGAGTGGTATAAAGAATGTCTGTAGCGGAGTTCTTTAAAAAACACTTAGATTCTATCTCTACATCTTATAATAGTCTTGATACTCGAAAAGCAGATAAACTTGTAGATCTACTTTCTACTTGTACGGGTAAAATATTTTTTACTGGTATAGGAAAAAATGGACATGTAGCAGCAAAAGCAGCATCTACTTTTTCATCTATAGGTTTATCTTGCTTCTTTTTGAATCCTGTTGATAGTGTTCATGGAGATATGGGAGTTATTTCTTCTAATGATATTGTAATATCAATATCCAAGAGCGGTAATACTGAAGAGTTACTTAACTTTCTTCGCTGCGTGAATAGAAAGCAATGTAAACTCATTACAATACATTCAAATCCAGGTAACGAATCTAGCAACTATTCTTATTTGGATATTGATTTGCAGGTTGATAAAGAAGCAGATCATTTAAATATTGTACCAACTTCTTCTATTGCAATATTTACAGTGTTCCTACAATCAGTTGCTTGTGAGATATCACGTAGAAGAAATCTTAAGTTAGAAGAATTTGTTTTTAATCATCCTGGTGGAAGTATCGGTAAATTAAAATGATCCAATCACAAGAAATTAAATATGTAATAGTTCAATCTGGTGGTAAAGGAACCAGAATGGAACACTATGCTCAGAACAGACCAAAGTGTTTGATTCCTGTGAATGGTATTCCGATGATTTTAAACACTATGAAGGTGTATAAAGATCGGAAAATTATTATCATTGGAGATCATTTGGTTGATGTTCTTGATTCGTATCTCGATTGTTTTGGTAATGATTATGATTATAAAATTGTAAGAACGGAGGAATCAGGAACTGCTGGAGGTCTTACGAAAGCAGTTTCTTTCATACCCGAAGGAGAACCTTTTATTCTTACTTGGTCAGATATTTTCTTTGAGAAGGAACAAGAGTTTGTTCTTGAAACTGAACTTCTTTTAGGTCTTTCAAATACATTTAACTGTAGGTGGAAGTATGATGGTGGATTTGTAAATGAATCCTCTACAGAGTGTGGGGTATCTGGTTTCTTTGTTTTTTGGGATAAGTCTAAATTTAATAAACTCTCGACAGAAAAATCTTTAGTAAGAGGATTCTTAACTGAAGAATATGATAATCAAAATATCTCTACATTCTACAATCACGATTGTTTTGAAGTTGGTGAAAAGGATAGATACGAAGAACTTATATCTCAAGGACCAAACCATAGGTTCTTTAACAAAGTTGATATTATTGACGACTTAGTATACAAACGTTGTATTGATCTCAAATATATTTCAGTTCATGAGAATGAAAAGAATTGGTATAAGTTTGTTGGTGAAAAATTTGATAGGATTCCAAAAGTATACGCAACAGATCCATTAATTCTTCAAACAATTCATGGAAAACATCCTTGGAATTTTAGTGATCAAAAGGAAACTATAATTGAAAATTGTTGCAATACCTTAGACACACTTCATAGTATTGATTCTATTGAAGGTGATATGGGAGACTGTATGCAAGTATATTTCTCAAAATCATATCAAAGAATTGATGAAGTTTCCAAAATAGTTCCCTTAGTCCATAGATCTTTTATTAATGTCAATGGAAAAGATTGTATTAACCCATACTACAATCTTTCATATTTTGAAGACCATATAAGTGCTATCAGTAATATTGAAAAATACAATATTATTCATGGAGATTGTACCTTTAGTAATACACTGGTTGATGATAATTGTCAGGTATGGTTGATTGATCCTCGTGGAACTTTTGGTAATACAAAAATTTATGGTGATAGAAGATATGATTGGGCAAAACTTTATTACTCTGTATCTGGAAACTACGATTCAATTAACTCTAAACAATTCAAAGTAAGTATCTTGAATGATTGTGTTGACCTTGAAATTAAGTCTAATGGATATGAGCAAATGTCTGACTACGTAATTAGTAGATCTGGGATGACTAAAAAAGAGATGCTTTTAATAAATGCTACTATTTGGTTATCTCTGACTGGGTATGTTAAAGAAGATATTGATGCTGCAATGTACGCTTTTTATAAAGGATGTGAATTATGGACACAAGCATTTTCTCAAGATTAAACAAGACTTGGATTTTTGATCTTGATGGTACTCTTGTTATCCATAATGGATATAAGTGTGGAGAGGATACTTTGCTTCCAGGAATTAAAGATTTCTTCCATAAGAATATAACTGATACTGATTATGTTCTTATTATCACTGCAAGACATAGTGAGTTTAAGGGTATTGCTGAAAAGTGTTTTTTGGAAAATCAAATTGAGTATGACAAAATCATATATGATATGCCAAATGGGGAAAGAATACTTGTGAATGATATCAAACCAAGCGGACTGAAAACTGCATATTCTTATAATCTGGATAGAGATACTGGATTATGACGGTTAAAATTGCGCTGAATGATCCTAGGTACAACTATTCGTATAAGGGATTTTGCTCTATAGTCTGTGCCATTATTGACATAGCGTTAGAGCATTATTCTGTTTATGATGATTGTGATTGTCAAGTAGTGGAATCTCAGACATTGAAATTATTTGATTCTATTCATAAAGGAGAGTCTGAGTATGATGCTGGATCTTGGTGGTTGGAAAGATTTTTTTCAAATGAACTACACCATAGTGAATATTCTGCTCATACAGTTGCTAATCCTAGTAATTTGATTTTAAAGAATATGATCTTGCAAAATATTTTGTCAATCAAAAAGGATAAGTTACTGAAATTTGAGAACAAGTATAAAGATCTTGGACTTACTGATAAAACTCTTGCAGTTCAGATTAGAGGAACTGATAAAAATACTGAGATTGAAGAACCAAATATTGATAACATAATTAATAAAATTGATACTTACTTTGAATCTAATTTAATTGATAATATTTTTTTAGCGACGGACGATAGTAAATTTTTTAATAAGTTAAAGTCCCATTATGGAGACTTGCTTTTATATGATAATGAAGTTAGAATGAGTAAAGATGGTACACCTCTTCATAGACTATCAGATAGAGATGTGGTCAATGAGGAAGTATTATCCAACGTTTACATTCTTTCAAGGTGTAAGCACTTTCTCTATAGTTTTTCAAATGTAAGTCTTCTTGCTTTGATTATGGGAGCAAATACACAGAAGACAATCGTTAATTTAAATTCATGAAGTATATCTATCACCACCTAGGACTTGGAGATCATATCATTAACAATGGTATGGTCCGTCACTTTTATAAAGAGTATGGTGCAATCACGTTGTTTGCTTACAAGCATAACGTAAAGAATGTTCAGTATATGTATCGCGATCTTGATAACTTTCAAGTCATCGGATCTGAAAGTGATGCACAGATTGATTCTTACATTCAAAAGACTGGAGTTGATTATATTAAGATTGGATTCTCTGATCTCAGTGGTCTAATGCCTGAACTTGCTTTTGACAAAGCATTTTATAAGTTGGCAGATCTTGATTTTTCTATTCGATTTGATGAGTTCTATTTGGAGAGAGATCTTGCTAAAGAGAATGAAGTTATTGAAGCATTAAATCCTACTGGAGAAAAGTATGTTTTCGTTCATGATGATTCGATGCGTGGGTTCTCTATTGATCTTGAGAAGGTAAGGACTGATTACAAGATTGTTATGAACGATAAGCAGTTCAATGTGTTTGATTATCTTACACTCATTGAGAATGCTGAAGAGGTTCACTTTATGCAGTCGTCATTTAAAGAACTTATTTGTTCTTTCAAATTAGATAAACCAACTTTATATCAACATAACTATGTCAGACAGTATGAAGAATGTATGAACTCTGTTGGACTTAATCCTTTTATTGAAATTGACTGATGATTAGTATTGTAACCGGAACACTTAATCGAGTTGGAATGCTTCCAGCACTGATCCAAAATACCGTAATGTCTGATGAAAGACTTGAACTTGTATTGGTAGATGGTGGGAGTACTGATGGCACTATCAATTATATTAAAGAGTTGAATCATCCACAGATCAAACTCATTGAAGTTGGTGGTAGAAGTTCATACCCACACTTTATGAATTTGGGTATTCGGGAAGCAACTCACGAAGTGATCTGTCAATGGAATGATGATGTCATTCTTGCAAACGAATGGTCTGAAGTTTTTATTGAACTTCAGTCTGGTCACGACTTCTATCTTTTTAATTGGAAGTACGGATCATACGAGGATGTTAATAATCCCGTTTGGTTAGAAGGAACTGACCACACTAAAGGATGGTGTCTTTGTAATACGATACCCGATGGTGGTACGGAGATTGTTATGAACTACGGTCTCTATCACAAAAAAATATTCAGGGAGATTGGAATGTACAACCCTGAATATAAGTACTATTGTGCTGATGGTGATATGGCACACCGTGCATATAACTTTGGATACACGGTAAAAGATCTGCGTAATATTCGTGTTTGCTCTTTACCTACATCTAAAGTTGCAACACCTCATCCAAATGATGGCGTCATCTATAATAACAATATGGCATTACATCAGCAGAAAATCTTGCCAGAAGGTCTGGACTATCTTTGAGCGATCATATCTCTATGATTATGAATTTGATTATCGTTCTCATCGAATGGTTCTCCAATGAAAGCATAGTTATCTAATTTACGATCTCTTTTGATATGTGTAGATGGTTCAAATCCAAAGTATTCATCGTGAGAGAATAGACTTTCTTTTGCTTTTGGATATATGACATCTCTCAAGAAGCATTGATCAATAGATCTATCAAAGTCAGAACGACTTGCCATATAGTCTTCGATCTGATTTTTGATATCTAATATGAAACCACCTCTACAACCCCACATACCAGCGTTAATCTCCCACATATGACCACCTGGATGATCTCTAATGATGTGGAACATCTTACCAGATTCTAACCACTCATTAACTGCTGCAACGTCTCTTTCAAAGAGGCGAGAGTCACAATCTCTGGATATCATACACTCAATATCTTCAGAGACTGGCATAAATCTCCAGAGTGCATTCCAGTGAGTTAGATCTTGTTCTGTATTGACTAGAGTTACATTATTGCTTTCTAAGTCCTCTAATACATAGTCAGGTACAGAATCATTATGATATAGACGCATCTCCCAACCTGGGTAAAACTCTTTAGCAAGTTCTGAGTTTTTTATTGCGCCGACAGTGTACTTGGGGTTATCCCCCCATAATGAAAATGACAAAACCTTCATACTATTCTTCAATCTTTATTATTTATGGGCAGCAAAAAGAAATACAATTTGATTGGTGGAGGATTCAATCATTATGAAAGAGGGAATAAAGGATCATCAATTTATAAACAAGAATCAAAGTTTATTGATTGGGTAGACTCTGGAGCAGAGGATACTTTTTATATTGATGAAAATATTGGAATGGCATTTGATGACGATACTAGCATAAAGAAGTATGCTCTATTATTGGAATCAAAAGAGATAAAACCAAATGTATATGAAGATGTAAAAAGAAACTATCTTCATTACGTTAGAATTTTTGATGCCATCTTCACACATAATAAAGAAATGCTTGACTTGCATCGCAAGTTTAAGTATGCACCTCTGTATGGAAGTTGGATACCAGAACCAAAACTTTATGAGAAGACTAAATTAGTCTCAATGATTTGTTCAAATAAAGTCATGTGTGCTGGACATCAAAACAGACTTTCTTGGGCACAAAAACTTCAGGGGTCAGTTGATTTTTATGGACGTGGATTCAATGATATTGAATCTAAGGAAGAGGGATTATCTGACTATATGTTTTCTGTTGCTATTGAAAACGCATCATACGAATCCTACTTTACTGAAAAGGTTCAGGATTGCTTTTCTACTGGAACAATACCAATTTACTATGGCGCTCCTGATATTGATAAGTTCTTTAATCCAGATGGAATTATCACCTTGACGGATAACTTTGATGTATCTAAATTGACTTCCGAAATGTACTATGATAAAATTGATGCTGTGAAAGAAAATCTTGAGATTGTCAGAGATCAATTAATTAATGAAGATAACATTTACAAAACCTATTTGCAATAATCATGCTATTCAGTTTTAGAAACATTCAAGAAAAATATAATATGGATATCAAAGGTATCATCCATATTGGTGCTCATAGGGGTCAAGAGATTTCTGACTACATTGACGGTGGTATTCAAGATATTATATTGTTTGAACCACTGACTGCTAATTTTGAAATCCTTGCAGAAAATCTTGCTGAAATGAATGCAAATATTTCTGGTCATCAAGTTGCTCTTGGCAATGAAGAAAAGAAGGTAACAATGTACCTTAGTAATAATGAGCAGATGAGTAGTTCTATTCTTAGACCTATGAAGCACATACAAAATCATCCTACAGTTCTTTTTGAAGGAACTGAGGAAGTTGATATGATGCGATTAGATAGTTATAGTGATGAAACTGAAGAATTCAATTTCATTAATATGGATGTTCAGGGATATGAACTTGAAGTTCTAAAAGGTGGTACTGAAACTCTGAAGCACGTTGATTATGTTTACTGTGAAGTAAATCGTGATGAGGTTTATGAAAACAATGCTTATATTGAAGAGTTGGATGAGTATCTTGCCAACTACGATATGGACAGAGTTGAAACTGTTTGGTCTGGCGGTATCTGGGGAGATGCTCTTTATATTAGGAGAAAGTGATGACCATTAGTTATAATCGTTTAGGATCAAATGGTCGTCTGGGTAACCAGATGTTTCAGTATGCAGGACTAAGAGGAGTTGCTGCTAATCGTGGATTTGATTGGTTGATTCCTTCTCCAGACAATTATGGAGATTCAAACTATGGATTGTTTGATTGCTTCAGAATGTCTTCTGTAGAAGATAAAAACTTTGGGCAACTCAATGCTCAAAGTATTCAAACAGGGCAGTTTCATTTTGCACAAGACTTCTTTGATGGTTGTCCTGATAATGTAAATCTTCATGATCACTTTACTACTCAAAAGTATTTTTTGAATATTGAAGATACGATCAGAGGTGACTATACCTTCAAGGATGAAATTCTGGAACCTTGTTCTGAAGTGGTTGAGCAGTTTGATAATCCTATCTTTCTACATGTTCGTAGAGGGGACTATGCAGTTCATACTGCTGCCCATCCTCTAATTCCTATGTCATACTATGAGAAAGCATTAGAACTGTTCTCAGAGGATTCTACGGTTCTTGTTTTTTCAGATGATATAGAATGGTGTCAGGAGCAAGAACTATTCTCTGGTGATAGGTTTATGCTTTCTGAATACACAGATAAGTATCCACAAACAAGCGATACGTTGTTTGGTAGACAAAACTCACTTATTCCTTATTTCGATTTATGTATGATGACCTTATGTGAGGGCGGTATCCTTGCAAATAGTACAATGAGTTGGTGGGGTGCTTGGTTGATGAAAAATAAAAGGCAACCAATTGTTGCACCAAATCCTTGGTTTGGTAATTTCTATGAACACTACAATATGAATGATCTTCTTCCAGATGGATGGGTTGAGGTAGAGTATGAATGATTTAACTTTTTTGATGCCTTGTAGGATTGAGAGTGAAGATAGGTTAAAAAATATCATTACCACTATTGGGTACCTAACTTATAACTTTCCAGAGTGTAAAATTATTGTTCAGGAAAACGATAAGAAGTCTGTCTTTAGAGAGCAGGTTATTCCTGCACTTGAAAAAATATTCGGTAAGTTCCCTCAAACAATCACACATAGATTTGATGAATGTCATGACAGTTTTTTCCACAAGACTAAAATTCTGAATGATTTAGTTTTGGCGGCAGATACTGAAATTGTTTACAACTATGATGTAGATCATTTGTTACCAGTATCCAGTTATAAGGCAGCATATAATATGATTAGTAGTGGACAGTTTGATGCTGTCTATTGTTATGGTGTTGGTGTTTATCAGTATCTTGTTGACTATCCGATTGAGATGTTCAAAGAGTTCATTCAATCTAAATTTGATTTGAACGTCTTGTCATCGGGATGTAATATTTCACCATCTGTAATGGGTCTGGGTCAAATGATTTGCAGACAAACTGAGATCGATTCATATATGTGGAATGAAAATTTCCTTGCTTGGGGTCCAGAAGATTGTGAATTCTTGTATAGGATTCAAGTTATGGGTGCTAGAGTTGGTAGAGTTAATGATATGTGTTATCATCTCAATCACGAAAGAACATTTAACTCTCATTATCATAATCCAAAGTGGCAGGAGAATATGGGAATTTGGCAAAGGATGAGGGGGCTTGATAAAAATTCAATTGTCGATTATTATGAAAAGCAAGAGTATGTCAAAACACGTAGGAGTGAAGTAAATGCTAGCGTTTAATCATCTAGGAACACTGGGTAGACTTGGAAATCAAATGTTCCAGTATGCTTCTCTCAGAGGCATTGCTAGAAATCGTGGCATAGACTTTTGTATTCCAAATCACGATCAAGTCATTGACGATCCTTTTGGATTTAAAATGAAAATTGAATTGTTCTATCCTTTCAATATGTCTAATGTTCAAACTAGGAACATTCATATGCTTGATCGTGGATATGCTCCTGTAGCAGAAGAGAAGCACTTTCATTTTGATGAGTTTCTTTTTAATATGTGTCCAGATGAAATTTCTATTGCTGGATTTTTTCAATCTGAAAAGTATTTCAAAAATATTGAATCAGAAATTCGTGAAGACTTTACTTTTAAGAGAGAGATCCTGGAACCCTGTAAGGAAATGATTGGAGATGTTGGTGAGGCAATCTCACTTCATGTTCGTAGGACTGATTATCTTAAGAACCCAAATCATGCTGCTCTTGGACTAGACTACTATAAGAAAGCATTGAAGAAGTTTGATAAAGTACTTCCCGTAATTATCTTTTCTGATGATCCTGAATGGTGTCAGGAACAAGAACTATTCTCTGGTGATCGTTTTATGGTCTCTGAATCTGGAGATCAGTATATTGATATGTGTCTTATGACATTGTGTCAGCATCATATCATTGCCAATAGTTCTTTCTCTTGGTGGGGTGCTTGGTTATCTGGTTCTGATGACGTTGTAGCGCCTTCTAAGTGGTTTGGGGAGGATAATTCTGATAAGGATACTAAAGATCTATATGTAAAGGGTTGGCAAGTTATCTGATGGATAAGAACAAATCAGTACACAAACTAAAAGGTCTTCCTCCAATCTATGTTATCAATCTTGATGATAAAGAAGATCGTTGGGAATATATGGAGGAGCAGTTTAAATATTGGGAAGTGGAAAACTACCAACGTGTTTCTGCTTATGACGGTAGAGATGATAATGATCTGGGTGAGATCCTTAAGGGTAAGTATCCAGATCAAATGACTTCAGGTGAAGTTGGATGTGTTACATCTCATCTTAAAGCAATCAAGATGTTTTTAGAAACTGATGCACCTTGTGCCTTGATGATGGAAGATGATTGTGATATTTCTACTACATTTCACTGGGGATTTACTTGGAAAGATTTCTACGCTAAGGTTCCTTATGATTACGATGTAGTTCAGTTAGCAATCATTAACCCTGCTCAGATTACAGTTCAAATGCATCGTAGATTTGTCAATGACTTTTCTACCGCTTGTTATTTGATTACTAGACATCATGCAGAGAAACTTGTAAAACTTCATTGTCGTGGTGATAAGTATAAACTGGATCAAGGTGTCAAACCTCGTGCGGTTGCGGATGATTTGATTTATAACTCAGGTAATACTTTTGCTATGCCTTTATTTTTATATCAGATTTCTTTAGGATCTGATATTCATGACGTTCATATCAATGTATTCCATAAGAGTAGTTACGAAGGTCTCTGGCAGTTTTGGAAAAATCAAGCAGCAGACATTGATAACTGGAATGATATGTTCGATTACAACCCATATGCTGGAAGATTACCACCTGGTTTTGAAGGCAAATAGAAAGAAAATCTTAAATCTTAAGAAAAGAGAGCTTGACGAGTTCTCTTTTCTGCTATATACTATGTAAAGAAACATTACGGAGTGTATCATGACTGTAACAACTGAAGATGGTGGACGTACAAATCTGTTCGCCAGAGAACCCCAAATGTATATCTCACAAACTGATGCGGAACGTTACGGTTATGAGTCATACGCAGAAAGAGCAGAGAAACTAAATGGTCGCACTGCGATGATTGGTTTTGTTGCAGCAGTTGTTTCGTATGCAACTACAGGCAGTTTGTTCTTTTTTGGTGCTTTCGGCATTTAATGCTTGACAGATCAATTGATTTTTCATATAATATACATACTTTCGTATAAAGTTTTATAGGAGATATGGCTTCTTACAACATCACGCTACGCACGCCAGAAGGCACAGATCATAATGTCACTTGTGAAGATGATCAATATATTTTAGATGCTGCTGATGAAGCAGGAATTGATCTAAATTATTCTTGTCGTGCAGGTGCCTGTTCATCTTGTGCAGGTAAAATTATATCTGGTACAGTGGATCAAAGTGATCAATCTTTCCTTGATGATGATCAAATTGAAGAAGGATTTGTTCTTACTTGTGTTGCGTATCCCACATCAGATTGTGTAGTATTGACTGAACAAGAAGAGTCTCTATATTAAAATATACAAAGTGCTCTGAGGAAAATCAATATGCCAAATCCAGAACAACTTTTTGAGGATATGGAAAAACTAGATGCCCTATTTTCAGAACTCTGCTGGGGGCACGATGATGAATTAATTTTCACTCATGAAAATGGTAGAGTTATAGTTTACAACAAAACTTTGGAGCAAAAACAATGAACGAAAACGCAGAACGCATTAATGGTTGGGCAGCAATGATCGGTATCGTTGCCGCAATGGGTGCATATGCTACAACTGGGCAGATCATTCCAGGTATTTTTTGATGGGATTTCTAGCAGTAGCGTTGCTACTGCTGATTCCAATTGGAGCAGCTGTAGCAATGACCCCAAAGAGAACTAAGTCATGAGTATAGAATGGGCACAGGCAATTATTTTTTTCTTGGCACCCCTATTCTTTATTCTTCTCTTGATAGAAACCGACGACGATGATGATGATCGAGATGGTGGTGTTATGACACCCGCACACATACTCAGTTGACTTTTCAACTCTACTCTATATACTGAGTAGAGTTTTTTTGTTATATGCCAAAAAATCAATTGAATAAAGATGAATTGATATGTCACGTTCTCAAACTTAAGGCCGAAGTTGATGGAGAACCAAAGACTGTTTGGCAAGGAGAAAAAGATTTGGCTCACAAGTATCTCAATCGAGTCTTAAATCGGATTGAACAATATCGGTATTGATGGTTGACATAGTTTTTGAAGACCTGTATGATAGATGGGTCTTCGGGACTAAACCAATCTCACCTCAAATATAGGTTGACAGGTTGGGGAAACCGTAGTATACTAAATAAATCAGCAAGTTAAGAATCCAACACAATTCTTAACTCTTCTTTACACGCCTTACCGAGACTAAACAGCGTGTCAAAATAATAGTCTCTCATACCAACTCTGGAGGGTAGAGTTGGAATATTTTACCTAGTGTTCCCCGCACTTATACATAACCCTTTTTCAAAACAATGGCTAACGCTACATTACAACAACAACAAACAACCTCTTCGTGGGAATCATTCTGCGAGTGGGTAACTTCTACCAATAACCGCCTCTATGTCG
>Ga0098050_1000254_pt1 | contig 20428 bp, 41 predicted proteins | sample 14_taG_FD_77070 | JGI IMG/M metagenome (GOLD analysis project Ga0098050, IMG submission 77070) | Marine viral communities from the Subarctic Pacific Ocean - 14_ETSP_OMZ_AT15311 metaG | ecosystem: Environmental > Aquatic > Marine > Oceanic | place: Pacific Ocean | collected 2015-01-18
AATTATTGCACAAGCTGAGTCTCCTTCTACCACAATGTCATCTATGATCGCGGTTATTCGCAAACAGTTTCTAAAGATTGTCTTGTTGGCCTCAATTACATCTTCTCTACCTGACCAATGGCCAAAGCTATCTGTTAATTGAACATCCTTAGAGAACATTGTCTCCAATTTATCTGCATCTTTGTTTGAGAATGCTTCGAAGTAATCTCTTAAGATGTCTTCTTTAATTGCGTTATCCATGCTCATTTCTTTCTCCAATCTCTTAACCATTTAGAACCGTTTCTTTCAGCGTCAATAAAGACACCATTTGTAATTGCGACTGGTATAAGAATTGATAAGTGAATGAGTATACTTGTTGGAATAGAGTAACCAAGAAATCCCATATAGTACATGGCAATCAAACCAAAGAATGCACTCCACATAATAAACAAGACTAACATAAAGTATGTCTGTAAAACTGGATCAGGAATAAATCTTAATGGATTAACTCTTGCATCCATTATAAGTCTCCAACTATCCACTGCAAATATTGTTCCTCTTTTTAATAACTTAATCATGCTACGCTCCTCACGTGTTTACAATCACCACGGAAGGTAAATCCTTTACAAGAACATTTACCATCCACTATATAATATGTATTACCTTTACTTCCTTGGACAGGAATACCACCTAGACTACCTTTCTCTTGATAGTCGCCAACTTTAACAAACTTACGTCTTGACTTAGAGAACTGTTTCATTGGTGTTTTAAAAACTTTGAGTATACCACCTCTAGGTTGATAAGCAACAAGCTGAGTTTGACCATTCACATGATAAAAACCATTATGAATTTTATGGTCTTCCCAATCTGTAACTTCTTTTAATATCTCAATCATAATTTCATAAACCTATCAAGTATGTTACCACCGAAGTCATTGAACCATTTAGAAAGATTCCAAACGAATTCTAACGTCGCATAAAATATTGTCCATAGTAGTACAGGAACAAAAACTAATGCTACCTTACCTACATATTTCCAATCACAAAGATCAACGATAGCATCTTTAACAATGCCTGGGTATTCAATTAATGGTCTCAAGTATTATCTCCGTCAAAATATTTAACATCACTTTTATTAAAAGGCTTATCATCATTACGATGTTTCCAATTGTAGTACCAACCACCTTCTTCCCAATACAGAGGCAATCCTTTACCTGCACGTTTCTCTTCTTCCATGTGGACTTGCATGTAAAGTACATGACCGCCTATCCATAGGAGAGCAAACCCTCCTGCATATCCTAATATTAATTCTAACATAGTTATTTCACCCAAACCTTAGTATACCTCTCAGGCATATTCTCACAAGAGAACTGTTGGTCGGTATAATTAATTACTTGAACACATTCATTAGTTGAATGGCTCACATGAACATCTGGTATGCTTGCTGCGAAGTTTCCTGCGAATATGAATCCTATTGGAATGATTAGAATTGCTGCAGCTGCGATTATGTATTCCAATATTGATCTTTCAAACTGAAGTTCTACATTTCCCATACTCATTACGCTACCTCCTTGGCATTAGAAAACCACTCACCAAGTTCAGAATATTGGATCTCTTGTCCATCTTCCATGGTGAAGGTTGATTTATAGAACGCTCTGCTGTCGTCCTCAGTTATGATCCATGACTCAAACTTGGTCAAGATCTCACGTCTCATATAACCCATATCGGTGTTATCTGTTTTCTTGGTTGCGCAGAAGTGTTCTCCATCGAACCAAAGCTCGGTCGGAGTTTCCCACTCCTCAATATGGTCAGCCAAATGAAACTCAGCATCGTCAATGAAATTGTAATCAAGGACATATTCCTCAGCACACTCGTTAGAGTAAGAAACCGCGTTCTTAGCAGCCTCAAGGAATGCAGGATCCATTGCATCAGCAATAGAACAAGAAACGACGAATGTATCGCCACCCTTGAACTTCCAATACGGCTCAGAAACTCCATGGACATAATCCTCATTATGAGCCGCGTAGTTTTCTCTGTACTGTGTCTGAATTACTAATTTCATATCTTCTCCATTAATTTAATTTATACAACTATTATATATAGTTTCATAAAGAATGTCAATAGTTTTATGAAAATAAACTGCCTTTTTTAGAACATTTCGTTATATTAACTCTTCTTTTTATAAGGAGTAAATTGACCATCTTTTGGCCTACCGGTTCTTGCCATCTCTGATTTATAACCATTGATGATTCTATCAAACCTATGTGGCTGAACCCCTGGTGTACTACGGATGGCCTTTTTGACTGCTTGTAGTTCGAGAGTCCTTTCGTCAGTACAAGGTCGTTTCATCTCGGTATGTACGATCTCAAATAGATTATAAAGCTGTCTTTCAGTTAGTCCAACAAGTAAGGCTCTTGCCTCTTTATCGAAGTTTCTGTCGCCACCTTTATTTCTTTTTCTACCGTCGCCATCTTCATATCTGTTATTCATTATATCTTTACCTTTGATGTGTCTAAATCCTTCATAAAGTCATTAGGGTTAACATTGCCTTCCTTGATTTCGTTCTTCAGGTAATCTATCGTATCAAATATAGCATCTTGTATCGTCTTCTCAGGAAACCATCCGAGACCTTTTGCCTTATCAATATTAGCAAATATTGTATGAGCTTCACCATTGATCTCTGGTCGGTCATCATATTCAAGCCAATCCGCAGGTACTTCGTCCTTAAGATACTCCCAAATGATCTGAGAAATTTCATACAATGAATGCGATTGATTCATACCTAAATTAAATGTTTCTCCAACAGTTCTTTCGTCGGTTAGACACTGCAAGTGGAATTTATTTACATCATCGACATGAATAAAATCTCTCCTACGTGTACCGTCTCCAAATATGATTGGATTATTACCACCAAGTAAACGAATAGCAACTCCTGCGAATAGAGGAGGTACAGTTCTCTTATAGTCTTGGATTGGTCCTGCGATATTGAAGTAACGTAAAGCCGTATACTTTAATCCTCTTGTCCTTGCATAACTATCTGCTATCAAGGCAACTGCTGCTTTGGAAGCTGCATAGAATGTTGTAGGATCTGAAGAACCTTCTTTATAGCCATCTGCAGGTAGCTCAACGTTTTCGTATACTGCAGATGTTTCCGAAAAGATAACTCTGTCACATCCACTATTTAAAGCTGCATTAAATACATTGATAGAACCAATGATATTCTGTTCAGCTGCATGGACAGGTTCGTTATGGCAGTCATAGATAGATACTAAACCACCGAAGTGAAATACCACATCAGGTTTCTCTGTTGCGAATATTTTGTCTAATAATACAGAATCAGTAATATCAGCAAGATAGAACTTAGCTGAATCGTGGAACTCTGGTACATAGACTGATTGCGAAAGGTTATCTACAAGTACTACCTCGTGGCCTTCCGCGTTTAATAGTGGAAGAAGATTCGTACCTACAAATCCAGTTCCACCTGTAATAAGAACTTTACTCATCGGCATCCTCCGCCTTTTCTTTGATTCTTTCTACAAGTTCCAACAGTTCTCCAATCTCTTGAGAGTCAGCTACTGTATCAAGTTCTATTTCTACTTTAATTTTCATGAGTACTTTTTATCCTTCCACATTTTGTCAGTCAAGTTTCTGTGGATATAGACATCAACCGCAGCACAGTTTTCCATTCCACCAATCACATCTCCGTGGTATGTATAACCTCTGAGTTGACCAGTTCTTGGATGTCTTACTTTGTTAATCGGCTGTCTGCCTTTCAAAGATGTTCTATACCTAAGAGGATAACCGGCTTTGCACCTTGCGTCACTCTGCTTAAGATCTCTATTCATCATCTTGACGAAGTTCTTGATCTGACTTACTTCGAGCATATCACCAGTACATTCAAAACTATATGTTCCGACGTAAGCATCAGTTCTCTGTTTTCCATTTTTATCAAATTTCATAATATATCCTTTTATTTAATTTATACAACCATTATAATACAATTCTTTATGAATGTCAATGGTATTTATGTAAATAACTCAAATAAAATAGAAGGTAGCTTACGCTACCTCCGCCATTTCAACTGCAAGATTGAGAGCATCAAGCTTTCTTTTTGCATTGTGTCCGAACCAAGCTGCAGCAGCTCGAGTATCAGCAGACCTTCCCATTTCGTGGTCAGTCATATATGTTACTGAGTTGTAAGCATTCCACCATGTACCTGGAGACATATCAGCTCCTGGTTGAGTATCGACGATTTCTAATGCACGTTCAGCAGTCCTTGAGAGGATCTTGCCTTCTTGATTAGAAGTACCAAATACTTGCGATAGGAATAACTTGTAAGCTTTATCGGAATAACGCTTTGAAGAAAGGAACTGAGCAGCTTCTTGGAATTGCTCTACACGGTTGTGCGAGATACCAAGTAACTCTTTAACCATTTCAGGATTGAACTCATTACGATGAGATAACCTTACTGCAGGTTGACCACGTTCAGTCAAAGCCATAGACAATGTATTATTACAAACAACTCTTGTCATTACGAACTTGACATCAATGGACTTACCATATACATGTGGATTTGAGAACAAAAGATAACCTTTTACTTCATCATCATTGTCCAATACAAAACCATCTTTGACATCGGCAGCAGCGAATACCATTTGACCATCTTTCAATGACCCTGCAGTATCCATGACCATATCACCAGCAGATACGAATTCATTAAAGAACTCAAACGCATCTTCGTTTTGACATGGTTTCCAGTTACCTGAAACATTCGTCAGAATCTTTCCATCGGATTCACGTACCAAGGCCTCTTGACCAGTCAGTACCTTTTCTCCATTAATTTCAACAAAGGATGGTTGCTTTGACACTTTCCAATCAAGGTTAGCAGCTTTCATCATTTCAATCGGAGTCATATCATCTGATACCGGAACTCCTAGACCATGCCAAGGAATACCCTTTGATTCGCGGTATGCCATCTGAGCTTGTCCATTTACCATTTCTAATTCATGCATAATTTATTTCCTCATTAATATTTAAATTGAACAACCATTATAATCTATATCATAACGAATGTCAACTACTTTTTTCATTATGATGCAAAAAAGTTTTTCAAGTAGTTAACTTTATCGTTTACATCTACATCTGGTATTGGATCTGCACACCAATGAAGCAATGCTTGTCTCTGCTTCAATCTCTTAGTGAGATCTCCGTTACCGTTCTTCTTAACTTGAGCAGAATGTCGTGCAACAAAAGAACGATGTCTTTTTATTTGCCATTCATCAAGTTCGTTAAGTCTTCGACCATGATAGTATCTTGTATACCATTGAAGCCAACCAAGTGGATCCTCAGGTGTAATCCAACCTTTCTCTAACCAAACACTCATTGGTTGAGATGCTTGTTCCATAAAAAGATTGGTAGGTGATACTTTCGGTGGTTCTACAAAGTCTCGATAGTCTCCTTTAAAATAGGTACCATCAAAGACTCCAAGCTCGAGAGCTTCATAAGGACTAAGTAAAGGTTCAAACGTCATCTTCCTTGTCCTATCAATTGGTGAACTTCTTCACTGGGCCATATCGTCAAGATATCGACTCCTTTCTTCTCTGCGTAGTCGTGGGTATACCAAGTGCCTCCTTCTGGCTGCCACTCGTCCTGCCATGGTATCACCACCAGCACGTCGCACCGATCCACTATCTCACGGTTGCGAGCAAAGTGACCTGTCTTGGTCTCTGGGGTTGATACCCTGATGCCTAGATCGTTGGCGATACCTGCTGCCTCGACGTCAACACCTTCTGCCTCACCGTGAATGAGGTCAACCGTAGTATCACTCCAGAAACGGTTGCGCCAGTAGAGAAATTCCTTAAACTTTTCTTTCTGTTCAGAAGTCATGCCACTCTGTGTTCCAGTGACACCTACTGTAAAAATTGCTCGGTCCATGCAGTGAATACCTCGAATGCTTCGGCTTTAGTTAGATCAAATTCTTTTTGTAAAACTGACGGTGCTCCAAACATGTTGATAGATCCTTCTTCTCTTAGATCATCTAGAAATGTAAACATTTCTTTAAGCATTGATTAATCCTTTCTTCTTTGCGACTTTAAGAATGATTTCATCCATCTTTGGTTCGGTCATTTCTTCAACCACCGACCAATCTATTTTGTGATGGGAGTTGATGTAAGACATAACACCAGGAAAAAAGTAAGCAACCTTACGACCTGCGGAGTTACATCCAGCGTTATTAAAGATATCGTAGTAGGCATTAATTGCTCTACGTAAACGATCTATAGCTTTATCTTCAACAGCACCTTCAAGAGGAATCTCTTCAGAAAGCTTATCTATGAAACCTTGGTAGGTTCCGTTTCCATTCCAATATGTACCGTTCATTACGCTACCTCCTTAAAACCAAAACCACAAACGATATGACTTTTACCGGTTTCAGTATCTACAATAATATCACCAACTGAAGTTGAATGACCACCTTCTCCGATCCTTTGAACAGAATCCATGTCGTCCCACAGATTTGTTATTCTAAAGACTTGGTCGAGATTCTCAGCTTGAACTTTGAAGCAATCTTTGAAATGCGGAAGATTCTCAAGGTTGAATTCATCATCCTTTCTGAAGTGCATTCCTTCTAATTTTGCTTTCCAAGCTGGTGACCTTTCCTCAGCTCCACTCCATCCGAATTCATTTGGAAATTCCGCTTCGGCTTCTGGGATCTTGACTTGTTTTACGATAAAAGTTTTCATATTTGTTTCTCGATTAATTTAATTTATACAACCATTATAAACGGTTTCATAAAGAATGTCAATAGTTTTATGAGATTAATTTAAGTTTTTTTCATACGTCGGTACATCTTCGCTTGTTCGTTGCGATACCTACGCATTCGTTCTTTTTCCCACTCTTCAGTGCGATCTTCTACACGAGCACCTAACTGCATAAACTGTTCGTGAGTTAACTTTTTAATATCCATTATGCAGCCTTCCTTGAATAGTATCTGCCTCTTCCTGAGTACCCAGTAGCCTGAACAGCTTGGAGAGGACTTGTTTCTTTTGAAATCTCAAGGTATTCTTCAACAGTGTAGTTATCTACAATACAGTTGACCCAAGATTTCCAAGGCTTTGAACCGTACTTGAATCTTGCGATGAAATTAGGTTTGACTTTACCAATCCATGAAGGATGGCAATCTGGGTGAACTTCGTTCATTAACGGAGCTCCTGGAAATTCTCCACGATACATTAGGTACATTCCGTCCCAAGTAAATTCTTCTTTGTTAAATTTAGTTCCCATAATCAATTCCTTATTTAATTTAATTTATACAACTATTATACTATAGTTCTTTATGAATGTATATAGTTTTAGAGAAAAAAGTGTGACTTTTTTAGATTAAAAAGGAATATGGATAGAACTAAAAAGAATATGGAAGTGAAATCCGCCGATTAAGACGGATCCCACGCTTGGTCAAGCATCGATTGAGCATGACTCTTGAGTATTGGGTTTGCTTTGACTAAAACATCCAATAGGTACTGCTTTTCGTATTTGTAAGCTTTGTGGAAGAACTGTGGATCGTTTGGAATAATAGATTCGCTGTTATGTATTAAATCAGCAACCTTTATTGTTTGACTTTCCATAGGTCCCATAGCAAAATGATCTGCATCCATCTTCTTACGAAACGCACGGTTCCCATCTCCTTGTTCGGAGACGTTAGAACAAAAGTGAACAAACTCAGCAACAGTCGTACCGAACTGTTCTTTAACATCTGAGAGAGTAATATAAGTATCTTCGACTACATCATGTAGTAAAGCTGCTGCTACCATCTCTGGTGTATGGTCAGGAATTGTTTCTATAATTTTAGAAACTCCGATAGGATGCGAGGAGTAAGGTTCTCCAGTATACTTTCGTCGCTGACCGTCGTGGGCTTTGATAGCCAACATTAGTGCTTCTTGAATTAGTTTTGTATCTTCAATCATAATGTATATTATATTCTAGTTCGTACACAATGTCAATGGTTATCTGTTAGTAAAATACACCATGAACTCTGCAGGAAGGTAATCGAAGGATTCTTGTTCAATTGCTCCATCATCCCATACTGCTTCTGCTAAGAATGCGTGCTGATATTGGACCTTTCCTTTATCTTGATAGAATTTAAGGAAATCATCTCTGAATCGTTTGAAGTCTGTAGGACCTGAGGTTGAATGTCGTCTATGTACTTCGAGAGCAATATGACCTACATTGTTATAGATCCAATCGAGGTTTTCTTTTGTAAAGATATCGTATTCTCCACCTTCACAGTCCACCTTTAAATAGTCGATCTTTTCTATTTCGTAAAAGTCAATAAACTCTCTAAAGGTTAAAGGAACGAATTCACCAGCAGCTGCAGCGTTATAAACATGTTTAACATTATGTTCATTATTCATAATTGCAGCATGACATGGGACAACCATTCTTTCTTTTGCATTAATCGTATACTTATTGGTATTACGCATTGCTGTTTCTAATAACTCGCGATTAGGTTCAACCATGTATACTTTACTTGCACCAGAGTCGAGAGCAAGACAACTGAACATACCTACACAGGTTCCGACATCAACGACAACGTCTCCTGGTTTAGGTTGGTCCCACCATTCGTAATCTTTATTGTAAAAGAATTCTTTTCGCATGTTGGAGATATGGTCAATGTCTAAGGTTCCCATATCCATGTTTATATTGAGCGAGTTATGATTCATAATGTAATCCTGTTATTAGTGTATTAGTTGACTACCTTCTGCAACTAATCCATCTATCATGTCAAATGTTTGGTCTTCGTAACCTGACTTAATCAGATCAACGACCGTTGGAAATTCTGTTTCTGTTTCTACTTCACCAATGTTAAGGTTTCTTTGTTTTCTTGGTGGAAACATATCGTTTATATAATGAGACGCAGCACGCTCAGATTTAAACGATGAACAGTTAGTTAAACCGAAAGGATTGTTGGCAGCAAAGCATGCATAGACTCTACCGTCATCTTCCATTCCAAGATCATAACCATTATAGGTTCCTAAGAACACACCCATGTTATCGTCAAATACTATGTACCGTCTTTTCTTTTTCATAGAGTTCTTTATATGTATTTCGTACTGCTGCAAAATGATCAATATATTCTGTGGTGTCAAACTCAAATACTTGAGGTTCGTTTCCATCAACACCAATAAAGACCACACCCTTTTTCACCTGGTGACCAGTCATTTCTTCGAATGCTTTTGCGTAGAAAGAAACCTGCATATAATAATTCAGAATCCATTCTTCTTTCTTTGGTCTCTTTGATGTTTTAAAATCAACGACCGCAAGTTCTCCATCCCATTCAGCAATACAGTCAACCTGACCTGCTGTTTTTAGTTCATTGGAATATAAGAAACACTCCTGGTACCAAATATTATTTATACGTTCATCGAGAATAGGTTTCATCGTATTAAACATGTGAACGTTAGCAGGCATATGCTTCATTGCGTATTTAGGATCGTTATCTAAATAGTCTTCACAAAGTTTATGAACTGCGGTACCTCGTCGAGAGGCTTGAGTTGAAATACGATTAGCTTCTTCATGACCAACACGATCACGCCACTTTTGAATATCCTCTTTACCGAGAATACCTAATACAGTAGTGACAGACGGATAGCCTTCTCCTGATGGTGTTTGATATATACGCTTACCATCTACGGAAGCTCTTGTTAGTTTTTCGAGGACGGGCGCCTCTGAGTTGTGTTCAAATAATTTCATAATATATTTCCTAGAAATGAAAGGGGACCCGAAGATCCCCCTTCGAGTTTAAGCCACCAGTGACGGCTTGATTTCTGTTCTCTCCTTTGCTATAATGTATTCTTTTACTAAACCACTTCTAACAATATCTTCAATTCCAAATTGAATTACTTTGAAAGAATGATCCATGCGTTGGATTACCTTGAGAAAATCGCGTAGTCCTGATGTATCGTGTTTGTGTCTAGTTCCGGCAAGATCATCTTGTGCTGTATCACCGCAGAATATAATTTTTGACGAATCTCCAACTCGTGTAATAATACTATCGAGTTCGTGGTAAGTCATACTTTGACATTCATCTACAATTATGATAGAGTTATCAAATGTTAATCCTCTAACGAATGATGATGTCATAAACTTAACTGAGCATTTTTGTTTGAGTATTTCCCAAGCATCTCCTCTGCCAAATAAGTTATTAGTAATATCTGCATAGGGTACTGCGTAGACGGCTTCTTTTTGAGCCTGAGTGCCTGGCATAAAACCTTGCTCTCTTGTCTGTACTGCTGACCGAACGATTATTACTTGGTCAAAATTATCATCATCTAAAATGTCACATAGACCAAGATATAATCCGCACATTGTTTTACCTGTGCCTGCTGTTCCAATGGCAGCAATATTATACCCAGCGTTATAACTGTCGAAAAATTCCTCTTGAGTTGGAGTCAATGGCGAAATATGATTCATGGAAAATTTACTATCCATGCGTTGTCCATTTTTCTGCTTAATCTTCCGTTTCTCCTTCGGTGATAAACGACGTTGTCTTGACATAAAACCTCCTTTGCATTAACAAGGAAGCGATCTGAAGATTACTTCCAATCGTTAATTTTGTTTCCAGTGTATGATTTATTTTGTTTCATGGATGTAAGTATATCACGAAAGCCTTGATCCGGTTTCATCCGTCCAAGACGCGCAGCCTCAATCACAGGTTGACCGCTAGTAATTATGGTTTTTAAATGTGGGTTGTCTTTGAGGTATTGTTCTCGAGATGAGATAGACATGAACTTCTCAAACTGTTCACCAGTATTTGTATCTTCAAAGATATATGTCGGCATTAAATTCCAATCCTATATTGCATAATTGTATTTATACGATTGACTCGTAGATTTCCTTCCAATTTCTAACTTTTACTAAATTATTATTTTCATAATCCTTATTAAAGTCGTGTTCAATCAGAATAGATCTGAGTCCCATATTAAGACCGCATTCAGCATTCTCAGGTTTATCTTCAACCCAAATACATCCGCTATCTTTATAAGGTAATAGTCCGTCGTCCTTATCGGCTCCGCAGTCCAAACACACTACTCTCTCAAATACATCTTTACCAAACAATCTTTCGAGATTTTGTTCTCTTAGCTTGCCGGCATAGTAATCAGTAGAGAGACTAGTAATACAATGAAAAACATAACCTTCACTATGGAGTTTCTTGACATATTTAATTGCGTCTCTAAGTCCTGGTAAAAATCCTATTCTTGCAGACTCGTTAAACTGTCTGACAAGTTGTCTTGCTTGTTCCTTATCAATACCAAACGTCTTTGCGATATCGTATTGACTTTCTTCTATAACGGTATAACCGTTTTCATTCATAAACTTATAGAAGGCATACTTCCAATCAAGTAGTACACCGTCACAATCTACAAGGATCAGTTTATCTGCTCTGTGATCCATATTTTCTCCGTTAATTTAATTTACTAGAATATTATAACAAAGAATCCCACTAATGTCAATAGATTTATGATAAAAATTTATGTTTCTCTGACAATCTGATCTTTCTTGCGTTCGATCTGCGAGTTTTCTTGTCTTTTTCTTTGGTTTTAAACTCTTGTTTTGGATTCTCCCAATCAGAAGAATTGGCGCTTTGTTTGGTGCGCTTGCCCATGAGGTTCTGCCTTATTTAAAATTTAGAGGATCGGAAAATAGAGTTGGAAACGCTGCTTCGAGAGTTTTCTTAGTTATTCCTTTAATAGGTGTATGACTAAGCATATTCTCTGCAAGGATCTTAGCATCAGCTGGATCCAAGTCTTCAAGCAACTGTATAAACAATGCTTCTCTTCTATTTTTGTTGAGGTTGTCATACCCACCACCTAAAAAGAATATTCGTAAACGTCTTGCTTCTCTATATAACATAGTATCAAGGTCAACGAGTTCGTTTTCTTTAAACGGAGGTGGAGTATCTGGTAATAAGAATTCTATATTCTCATCATATATTAAACGCAGTACCTGTCTTAATGGTACGGCGTCATGTTTCTGTAAGTTCTCAACTTTTGCTTTAACACTTTTACATGCAGCAGTTTCTGAGATCACTTTTGATATTGAGGTTCTAATCATAATTAAAAATCCTGTAAATCACCAATGAGGTTCTTTAGCTTTTGTTTTACGAAGTAGTTAAACAGGTGAGACCTGCCGACTTCTTCTTGGTTATTATAGTTATCAAGTATACTGTCTTGGTATTCTTGAGGAATCATTGTGAGGTCAATCATTTGTTTATTACGATTATACCTTAGTTTTGTTTCTTCATCCATTTCTTCAGGATGCGCAGAGAACAGTTCAATTCTTTTCTTGGTCATTGGTTTTTGTCTATCACCAACTGCAAGGCAATTGTCTGCTGATAGAATATTTGGAACTCCATCACCAGTATCACCACGAAGAATATGTTCTGTAATATACTGAGTAGGATTAGCATGTCTTACCCATTTCTTTAGGACAGGATTATACTGATCTACGTTTGCATATTGTTGTAACTGAATGAAGTCCTTATCTCCTGATAGAACAAGTATCTTTTCAGATCCATTATTCAGTTCAGTACCATGTTCCATACATAGAGTTGCGATAATGTCATCAGCTTCAACGCGGTCAACATATACTACCTTATATGGAAAGAACTCGTCGAGCTCTCTACGAATTTGATGAATAGCATCAAAGCACGCATTCCAATCCATGTCTGATTGATCACGATTCTTTTTACGATTTGCTTTGTAATATGGATAGTAGTCCTTTCTCCATACATTTGTGCTATCAGCGCAGATTACGATTTCGCCGTATTCCTTGTGAAACTTCTTTCGATTGAATCTAATTGAATTTAGAAACATGTGACGAAGGAGATTCTCATCAACTTCCATGTTTGTGTGATTACCAATACCTGCGAACAGTGAAGCAAGCATTACTTGGTTATAGTCAACTAATATCATAATTTATCCATTATTTAAATTTACAAGTACAATTATATCACAGATCTTCGTCAATGTCAATAGTTTCTTCTAAATTCTTTTTCAATCCACCAGATAGTTGATCTGCGTTAGAATCCAAAACAACAACATTCTGCGTGGCAAATGGTTGGAGTTGATGTTCTTCTCCCATTGTTTGTAGATGTAACGAACGAATGGCTTCAAAGATCAATATCATGCTTGGAAAGTAATTCTCGAAGTCAGCGTCAAATTCGCATCCTGCTCGAGCCATTTCTCCTAATACGTTTTCCCATATAATTTCAGCAAGTTCTGTTGAGTATGATTCTTTATATTCACGAATTCTTTCTGATACGCTTTCCTCACTAATTGGAGGATTAGAATGTATCTTTGGAAAATGAATAAGGTTATCTTTATTCTTGGTAGGCATCTCCGATGTTCCTTAGTAGAGTGTTCCACATTGTGGCAAATGAGGCAATAGAATTTCTTGCCAAGTTGAATCTATCAGAGAAGGTAAATCCATGAAAGTAGTTAGGATCGTTCTTCATCTGGGTTAAAATTTGTTTTGTAACCGAGAAGGCATAATTAGCATGATGATTCATATCTTCATTCCAATCGTACATAATCGTAGCATTAGCACCTGTCTCAGGTAAAGCTCCATAGTTTGGATGAATACAAATCATTTGCGATTTGATTGCTTCAAGTAATGCAATACAGGATGTTTCTTTCCATATATTTGGATATAGGAATATATGAGACTTATCTAACGCTTCGAGAACTTCATCGTTTGATTTAACTCCATGATAAGTCATGTTAGGATGTTCTTCGATTTGCGCAAAGAGTGGCTTATATGCTTCGTTGCGTTCTTCCCATCCATATATTTCAAATCCTGAGTAAACATCAAGATGAATATTATCAAACTCTTTTGCTAAGGAAGCAAAGATAGGTACAAGTAATTCTAATCCGCGGTGTGGTGTTGTATGATATACGAAACGAATTGTTTCCATATCCTTTTCTTTAGGATCATACTTAACTTCAACTGCGTTATGAATAACTGAACAGATACTATAAGGAATACCGTATCTCATAATGTACTGATCTCTTTGCCATGCTGTTACAAAAACAATATGAGCAAACTTTTGCCAACCGCCATCTTTAAGCATTTGATTTTCTGGGTCTTCTGCAAGATCATGGCACCAAAGGATATTTGGTACATCTTCATATAACTCTCGTACTCTGCCACAGTGTACTGCGACCTTACTTAATACTCCAGAACCTACACCGTCTATTAAACGTTGTCTCATCATTTCAGTTCCACCGATAGAATTCTTCGATAGTTCTGTATTTACTATTTCACCTTTATATATGCAACTCATTCTAATACTCCATAAATTTTGTCTGCTTCACGTTCATTCTCAAATACTTCATCAAGAGAAAGATAGATTCCTTTACTCTCCCACCATAGGTCGATGAACTCGTACGAATAAACAGCTGCCTTTGCTTGTTCGTTATAAAAATATATATTCTTAGATCTAAAGTCCGTTATGTTGTGGTTAAATAACGGAAAGGAAATAACCAATCCAAATCCATGTAATATATTGTTCTCTGTTGTTACAGGAGATCCTAATGGCATACGATAATGAATCTTATCCTCAAAATCTCCAAAATAATATTCTACTAATTTTTCTGCATACCATCTTTTAATTGCGTATGCTTGTAAACCATGATCCCACATCTCTCTTTTCTTAGGAACGAATGGTATATACTCATTCTTATAATCATATGGATACTCAAAGACATTACACATCTGTAACGCTCCCCATTCCCACTGATTACATTTATCAATATATTCTCTTAATGTAAAGTTCCAATATTGAAGAGGTTCATAATCAAGGTCGTCTTCAAAGAACAAACCGTATTCTTCGTCGGTATTCTCTAACCACCATTTAATAGTTAACAAGTGGGATGATGTAACACCTTTTGTTGTGGCGTTTACAACCTCAGGATCACCTACGAAAGGAATACTTTTACCTTCCTCATAACGATCGTACTGATGGACTTTTATATCGTCAAGACCATGACGTGAAAACTCTGACTCTGTCCAAGACCTACGATCCTTACATTCAGCAAGGTTTATTATATTAGGCTTCGGAAGATTCTGTAATTTGTCCGTTAGTGCTATCATCAAAGATCTCATTATGAATAGTTGCCAATGCATCATGTAAGTTATGCAGTGAACCATTGTTATGTACGCGATATGTTTTAATATCCATCTCTTCTTTGAGAACGTACGCTTTATCTATTGTTGTTTGATGACCGACCGTCCATTCGTTAACGAGTCGACCATTAAAATATTTTCTACTGTCTGAAGAATAGTCACAACCTTCTCTTGTTAATTGAACGATGACAATATTCTCTGCTCCTACTCTTTCTATAATAGGCTCAAGTTCTTCGACAAATCCGCCATCTGCCAAAGCATAGTTCTTGCCTTCTTCAATTTCTTCAGCAACTGATTTACCAAAATAATCTAATCCTTTCTTTGGTTTGATAATATCTTCAGAAACATGAATCATTGCTTCACGTCTTGACATACCTTGTAAGGCAAACTCTGCTTTCTCTTTTTGAGCCCTATCGTTGTATCCTTCCATGAACCATCTTTTATCAACATCAAAGTGTTTAATTGTTTCTTTAAATAATTGATACTTAAAAGACAGATTACCAAATCCGTAGTTATCCTTGAATAGGCTTGCTGCTTCGTCTTTACCTGAAGCTGGGGGTCCGTTAAATATTACTATCATCTTTCTTCTCTGTAAGTTGAGTGAAACCGTATTTACAAATATAGTAGGCATCTACGATATCAGTAATAGGATTCCACGATTTGTTTATTATACCACATTTTTCGCGAATGTCAATAGAATTTTCTTTTTCAAAAGCTTCGATCATTAAATCTTTACCAGCATTACCTTTTCCGCAACCAAACTTTTTAATCATTGTTGGTGGATATACATCGTATGGTATATCTCTTTCCCATAGCTTATGTTTAAATAAACCACAGTTCTCTGCTATTTGAAATACTCTACCGACCGCTCCAAATGCGTATCCTTCAATTCCAACAAAGTCACATTCAAAACATTTACTTTGCGACCATGATCCAATGATATCATATCGTTCTTGATCATTAAACCAGTTGTCGGGATACATTGTTGCTTGGTATTGTCCTTTCTCTCCAATCAATAACTTCTTTTGTTTTACATAATAGTAAAAGGTACAATTATCATAACTCCACTCTTCGCCTTCATGTACACAAATAGCCGGACTACTTAAACTGTAGTCAACACCCGCTACCTTCATAACTAACTCCATAACTAATATATTATGGTATTATTTATTCAGTCTTGACGGTAGAAGATATGAGATCCGATAGTTCCTACTTGTTGTAGAGTTGGAGCCCAATAAGGATTCACAAAGGTTGTATGGTAATGAGTGGCACCTTCAGTTAGACCACGGAACTTACCAATATGTAACATTCTATAAGAAACATATACGGCTTCTTCCCATGAATCTATATCTTGAGCATCGTCGGCTTTGCCATCGCAATACCAACTAAACTGACAACGATTTCTTTTAGGTACAAGTACATTAGGATCTTTCCAAGACGGTTTAGTCTCAGACTGATATACAACTGAACAGACATCGTTTGGATATCTATCGTCACGTACACGATTTAGAACAACGTCAGCAACTGCATATTTACCTGCTAGGTTCTCTGACCTTGCTTCATGATAGATATTCATTGCTAAACAATGTAGGTCTTCTGATTCGTATTCAATCCGAACATCATTAACACGATCATCAAATGTACTTGCGTTAGCATACATTATAATGGATAATAAAGTTACAGCTCCAAGTAGTGGTCTATACATATTAATTTACCATTGAGTATGCGTCAAATAATTCTTGGCCTTTTAGTTCCTTTCCGAAGTCACGTAGATGTATACCACCTTGTGATCTTTTAATTAATCCACAATTATACTCTACATCAGTAACCATTTTACCACCTTCGGTATCTTCAGGATGATCATCATAGTACATGCTACTAAATGAGTGCGTATGAATGGCAGCAACTTGCATTGACCATTCTTCTGCTTTCAACATTTTGCGTTGATCTTCAACTACTTTAGTATGTTCTGTCATAATTTTTCTCCTGGCTCAAAGCCTCTAAAACATTTAAATCGTGGAAATCTCAAACTGTAATCATCACCATCTTGACTGATAGTAATTGCATCAGCTCTTACCTCGACTAATTGACCAAGTACAGCGTCAGAGTTATTCCAAATATCATCCCTGTTAGCATCGCTAAGACCTGTGCCAACATTAACTTTGATATGTTTACCCTCGTCGGTACCTTCGCAGACAAGCGCTCCTGTGCTTCCTTCATTTTTACCAGTTCCTTCTTCTATATCTGTTACTGTTAAGGTTACTTCAATATAAGGTTTCATTTTCAACCAACCATACGATCTTTTACATTCGTAATAACCGTTGACTGGTTTGACCATGATTCCTTCATAGCCTTTTTCTATTGCTGTATTATTAATTGCTTTGAACTTATCAGCATCATCTTCAATATTAAGGACTGTATAGTCAGTTACGACAATGCAATCTTTAAAGTAATCTGATTCTTCAAAACCTTTTAACAATTCTTTTCTTTTAATAAGTGGCAAAGAACTTTTGGCTGTCTTAAATTCATCGAGAGGTAGAAAGTCAAACAATGCAAAATAAGCATCTTCAGTTTGAGCACCTTCTTTACGATGTACTTGTTTCATTAGTGTTTGAAAATCAGCAGACATAACTTCACCATCAAAGACAAGATCATCAAATATTTTATTACTGAATGCTTCTTCGATATGTGGGAAGTTAGTAAGTAGTTTACCGTTTCGAGAATAGATGGTTGCATTTGCATTTTCTACAATTATAATGGCTCTTACTCCATCATACTTATATTCTACAACGCAGTCTCCTGTAATCTTTTTAGGATTGTTGTCACCGCTGTGGGCAAGCATACAAGTGAATACAGGGATGGTTCCTTTCTTGACATTGTTAACTGTCTTGAGAGATACACCGCATCTAAGGTCTTTAATTAATATTCTGCGGTACCAATCATTCCATTGGTCGATTCCTGACTTTAGAGATAAAGATAAGATCGCGTCTCGAGCAGCATTACCTGTTAATTCACGATTCTTTAATTGATCTGCAAGATGATAGAACTCTTCTTCAGTGATTCCTTCTCCTTGTGTATCAGAGTAAGGAATATCAGCCACACCAAAGGTAATCATATTATCAAGACAATATAATAAACCTTTGACTAGACCTTCATCATCAATATAATGAGATAACACATCTTCTTTATATAGTCGACTGTTATCTCTCTCAAGTAACTGAATGATTTCCCAAAAAGTTGGATTCATGAGCAAAGCGCCTCAGCTATAGCTTCACCGTCAAACTCTGATTGAATTTGAGCAAGATGCTCGGTAACTTCGTTGCCTTCTGAGAACAGCATTAATTCTGCTGCCAATGCACCAGCCTGTTCGCGAGTCAATTGAATCGCGCCTTGTGATTGCCAAGGTGGTGTTAACTGAATGCATGTTCCTCGGTCTTTTCCACCAAAGAAACGCGTTTGTTGAATATCTGTCGTTGGGACAGTTCTCAATTCAGTACTCATAATATAAACCTTTTCAATTAATTAATACAACCATTATATCAAAGTTCTTTATGAATGTCAATGGTTATTTAGATAAATCTTCACCATTTCGGCCACGATCTTCGTTGCCATCAGCATTTAACTCTGTCATGTCTTGTTGTTTAAACTTGAAGTCTTTATCTTTCAAAAAAGGATACCTCGTTTCAGCAGGATGGACTGCGTCTCTAGTATCTCCTTCAAGACCCAAGTCAGCGTCGTCATTTTTACCAAAGATTCTATCCCAGCCGTCAGAGTAAGCTTTGCTCTGACCTTTGCTTTTCAATGTATCTCCAGTTATATCATTTTTTGTTGCCATTATATTTCCAAGTTAAGTTGTACGGGTGGTTCTTTTCTGAAGAACATACGACCAAATTCATCGAGTTCTAAAGTAAATTTATCTCCAGGTGTAAATGGAGTTTGACTAATTCGTGCCATGTACGTTTCGTCAGGTGTTGGTTTATCACTAAAGAGTAAACCTTGTTCGGTGATCTCAAATCTGTAATCGCAATATAGCATTATCGTGCCATCCTTGATATTTCAGTTGCCTGTTCTTGATTAGTGATTGGTACCGCATTGGATTTATGCATTGTAGCAATTCCTTTAATATAAGTACCAGTATATTTTGGAGATTCTTTCTTAGTACCTTGTCCACCGCCACTGCTTGTAGCGCTTGGATATTCTGGTGTTTCTCTATGATAAGTATCTTCCGACTTATATGGTTTAAACTCAGCCTTTACTTTGACTTTGCCTAAACAATAATTTATATATTCATCAAGGGTATTATATCTAAGATCATGCATACCCTGTCGTTTGGCCCATTTGTTGTGAGCACGCCAATCAAGCTCGTATTGAGCTAATTTAGATTTAGTTATTTTTGTTTTACGTTTCCGAGTGGAAATCGTTGTAAGACCTCTTGCCAATGCCATAATAAAATCCTGTCATAAAAAAGTGTTCAGTGGTCGATCCTTTGGCGTTCAATCCACACTCAGTGTACCTACCTCAAATCTTACGACGCTTGGTAAGTGTCGGTGCTTCAGGAGTTGCTCCCGGATTCAGTAACCGTCGTGGGTCCTAAATGGTAGAGCTATTAACTCCGTGATTCCATCTCGCCGTCATGGTATTCCCACTGAACAAAACAATTATAACAAACTATTTTCCGAATGTCAATAGTTTTTTTAAGTTTATTTGTAGTGCCTTTGGCCTCTTGCATTGAAAGCAGTAGATTCGCTCTGTAATCTTTTCTGATGCCTTTTAATAGCTTCAGCCTTTTTACGCTTTCTTTTAGCAGTTGGCTTTTCGTAATACTCTCTTGCTCTCAGTTCTTTTAAGATTCCTGCCTTTTCAACATTCTTCTTGAACTTTCTCAATCCTATATCAAATGGCATTGGTGTACTCGGCCTTTTATCTTTAGGATGTCTTGGTCTTGGTGTCAAATCAACCGATAAGCCACCGTTTCTATTATTGTTATTATATTTCATTGTTGTATTATAATCTAGTTCACAAAGAATGTCAATAGTTATTTTTCATTATTTTTGCCATCAAAATGATCGGCCACCCAAACTGCAGTATACCAAGATGCCACAGGTATAATGAAAAGTAATATAATTGAGAACTGAAAGTATGTCAACTATATTTTCCAGTCTTCCAAAGCTTGTCGTAAACCTTTTGATCTACAACTCCTTCTTTTAATAACCTTTCTCTGTTAACCAAATGAGCAGCTTGAGTATCTTCTTTACTTCCACCGTAATAAG
>Ga0098050_1000259_pt1 | contig 20120 bp, 35 predicted proteins | sample 14_taG_FD_77070 | JGI IMG/M metagenome (GOLD analysis project Ga0098050, IMG submission 77070) | Marine viral communities from the Subarctic Pacific Ocean - 14_ETSP_OMZ_AT15311 metaG | ecosystem: Environmental > Aquatic > Marine > Oceanic | place: Pacific Ocean | collected 2015-01-18
AGGTAGAAGCGTTAGTAGCTGAAGTAGCAGCATTAGTCTCACTTGTAGAAGCATTAGTTGCACTAGTAGCAGCATTTGTTTCTGAGGTCTCTGCATTGTCTGCATAGCTACTCGCTACAGAAGCGTAATTACTAGCACTAGTAGAACTAGTAGCTGCGCTAGTAGCTGAAGAAGCAGCATTAGTTTCTGCTGTCTCAGCAGCAGTCTTGGCTGTCTCTGCGTCTTCTTTGTAATCGTAAGCTAATCCTTGATAAGTATAAGCATCGGCTTTATATCCAGCAGCGTCATTAGCTCTGTCGTCTGCCGTTGTTGCGCTAGTAGCTGCATTTGTTGCGCTAGTAGCTGCATTTGTTTCTGAGGTTTGTGCTGCGGTTTTTGAAGTCAAAGCGGAAGCAGAACTACTGGCAGCCGAAGTCGCACTAGCAGCAGCAGCGTCAGCAGATTCAGAGGCGTTTACCGCTTGTTGTGTTACTTCTGTTATAGTAGCGTCATTAGTTGCATCGCCACTACCACCTGTACCTCTATAAATTGCCATTTACAACCCCTTGTCAAAAAAAAGAACAAAAAGGGGCTAAAAAGCCCCCTTAGTTTTACTGGTTATTAGCCTGCAACAGCAGCAACAATACCAGTTTCAGGACGTAGTACCTTAGTACCGTATAGACGATCAGCAGTGTAAAGAGTGCCTAAGAACTCTTGCTTGTACTGAGTCTGAGAACGGATGCCCTGCTGTTCAGCAAGTACCATGGTGTCTTTATGACCCAAGATAGCGCCACGAACACCAGAAGCTAGAGTAGGTACGTTAGTAGAAACGAATACGTCTACGCCATACAACTCACCGATCTTACCATTAACAACGCCACGACCATTTACGAAGTCAGAGCTAACGTAGCGGTCAATACCCATGATTGCGTTACGCAAAGCAGGAGGTACAACGATGAAGCGGTTGTCCATTGGGGTGTCTGCATCATCAAGTTCTTGAATCAAAGAACGCAAGAAAGCATCATCGAAAGCAGAACCAGTCGCAGTAGAACCAGCATAGGCACTTAGAGCACCAGAGCCGCCATTGATGTAAGACTTAGAGTGAGTCCAATCAGAACCATCACCGTCACCAAAAGACTTGGCTAGGGTGAATAGATCATCATCAACTTGCTTGGCTAGAGCGTAACCAGCATCACCAGTGTAGAACTGACGTAGGGAAGCAAGAGCTTGTACTTCAGTAATATCTTCAATAATGCGAGAATATTCAAAGTGCTTGTCGATGTTGACAATAACTTCTGATTCTACTGCATTCTGAATGGTAACAGCAGTGTTTTCAGCTTTAGCGTTAGCAGAACCACGGGTAGGCTTAGGGATATGGATAGTATCGCCTTTCTTGCCTTGCATGGACATTTTCTTAACGAGAGGGGCTAGGACTAGGTTTTGCTCATAAGCAGCAACAACTTCGTCAGACCAAATCTCAGGGATAAAACTAGCTGCGGAAGTATTATCTACAGCGCCTGTCATTGAAGGATAAGTACTAGTAGCCATTTTAAATTTCTCCTATAATAATAGCTATTTGACCCTTCCCTCAGCATATGCTTGTTGTATATCGTCAGATAGTGCCATATACCGATCAGGGTCAGTTTTCATAAGTTTAATAATATCAGCACGGCGATAGAACTTTTTGGAGGACGTAGAATCTGGGTTTCCTCTTGCAGAACCCGTTGACCCACTCTTGACAGCCTGTCGTCTTCCAGCTTTTTCGGCTTCCACTGTCTGAGACACTACGGCTTTACGTTCTTTCCAAAGATTGAAAAGTTCGTTAGCTGCTTCGGCATCATAACCTTGATCTGCTTGTACAAATAATTGTGTACGAATCTTAGAACCCCTAATCCACTCTGCAAACTTTTCATCCGTTAGTATCTCTTGCATATCTGGATGATTGCTTTGTAGTTGCTGCATAGCGTTTTGTTTAGCAAAAGCCTGTGTAACTTCTTCTGCTGCTTTCAGCTTAGGGTGGTTATTAATAGCCTGAGCAATAGCTTTCTCAGGTTCAGTGTAAAAATCTATCTCTTCTTCTGTTTCCGTGTTTTCAGTAGGTTGTTGAATTGTACTTGAGATATAATCATCAACTACCTTACGAAGTTCTCCTACTTCAGAAGACTGGCGACCTAATAACTTCTCGGCTTCTTGGTGCATACGCACTACGTCCTCTAGGGACTTGCCTTGATATTTATTAGGAACGTCTGTTGATTCTTCTTCTTCTTCAACAGGTTCTTCAGGTTGTAAAGTTGCCTCTTGAGGGTTTACTTCCGATTCTTCGTACTCAGGTAGTTCATTGTTATCTAAGTGTTCACTTTTGTACTGAGTTTCATCATTGTCGATGATTTGTGCTGCCATACTAAACTCCGTGCCTTTGCATTGTGGAGATAAACAAAATGACTGTAGTTTACCTATAAAGGGCTACAAGTCGCCTTTTTTAGCTTTTGCTTCGTGTTGTCTCGCCCAGTTAATAGTAGCTCCGGGAAAATCCCCAGATATAGGGTCTAACATACTTCGAGGCATAGCTAACTGCCTAGTAGCAGGCTTACCGCAGTCTTTACATTCGACTGTTTCGGTGTCACCTTTTACATAGTGTTCATTAACGTGTCCGTCTGGACATTTAAAATCAAATACTTTAAGCATCGTAATCCTGTTCTTCCTGAGGGTTATCTAGCTCTTCAAAAGAGTTGAGAGTAGTTTCCTCTAAGTTCAAAAGAGTACCAATAATGTTTAGTTGTCCTTTGCGGAAAAAAAGTTCCTCAAGGCCTTTAGTATGTTCTATAGAGTCTATTGTCTCTGTATTGGCCTTGAGGTCAGTCAGGAGAGTATTCCAGCCATCAGTCTTGAATAACTGGAACATTTCACGATAGTATTGTTCTAATTCTTTATTCATTATATACTACCTATTATACCATAAAAGTCTAAAAAAGTCAAGATTTTTCTTGTGTTTTCTTACGTTTTGTGGTATTAGAGGCCTGTCGGTTGCCTAATGCTGCCTCCAGCACCTCTATCCGATGTATCAAAGTCTTGTAGCTCTGATTCACTTGATTGACCACTTCCTCCAGTTGGCGCTGCGTTACCATTTGGTTGTCCTTGTGTTTGGTTATATTTTAATTCAAGCTCACGATCTTTTAAAATACGATCAGCGAGTTGTAGTCTTCGTTCAAATTCTTTGTCGTCAGATACACCATCATCCAAATTGGTAGTAACAGCTTTAATCTTATCAAGCTCAAGCTCCACAGGAACTGCCTGAGCCTCAACCATGAGTTTAATAGCCCTAGCCTTAGACTCTTCGCCTTGGCCTTGCAGAGCGTTAATCTGAGACTGTTGGAACTCAATCTGTTTCTGATGAACTTCTTGGGCACGTTGCTGTTCTTGTTGATCTGGCTGTGAGGCTTGATCTATAGCAGATACCAAAGTTTCACGTTCTGATAAGTTCATGTTATCTACGATAGACTTGAGCAAGATTGGATAGTACTGCTGATCTTGTCCCATAGTCTGTAGTAATTGAACTAGCTGTGTTACTTCATATTCACGGGCCATAATACCTAGTGAGCTAGTAGCACAGAACTTGTAGTCTTTTACAGGGTACAACTCAGGCTCAAACTGCATATAACGATAAGCTGCTTTCTCTACAAAGGGAACTAAGAAATTCTCTTGGAAGTTTACTAGCGTACGCTTATGGCGTTTAATGATAGCACCTAGTGACATAGAGATGCCTGCTGCCGTTGCTTCACCATTAACAGCACCACCGATACCTGTAGAATCTACAGCACCTGTGGATTGTTGTACCATGTCCTGTAAAGCGCCAGCCTGTGCGAAGGTGATCTGATTTACATTACCGAAGTTAAATGGATTGATAATCTCTTTAGGGTCGCCATTGGTCAACAACAGCTTACCTGCACGTACCTCTGGCTTAGTGCCTCTAGGGATACGTGTAGCGTCCATGGCTAGCATAGGGTGTACTGTCAATGCTAATGCGTCAATACGGGCACGTAACTCAGCGTCTAGTGCTTTTTGACTGTTATAGCCTTTCTCTACGACACCACGACCATAGAAACGACTAGGTACTACGTCCCAAGGAAACGCTACTACAGGACGATCACGCATCATGTAGGGGTTTGCCTCAGCTTTCAGTAGAACGCCTTCATTAGCTATGATTACGACAGCCTCAACGTACTGAGAGTCCTTTAAATCATCATCTAACTCTACATCAACTTCTTCTTCTAGTAAATAAGTAGGTACTAAGCCATAATACTTAGTTAAACGTACTTTATCGTCAGAATATACCGAAAGTTCAGCGTCTGGCTCAAGATTAAAGTCAGAAGCAGCCTTACCGATGTATTCGTCACGATAAACGCCTTGTTCTTGTAGTAATTCTACGCTATGACAACTAACAAACTCGTCAATAGCAACGCCCATAGCATCATCTACTGTAGTTGCGTTAGGGTCAACACGGAAATTACGTGGCATTACAGGCTTTAGGCGTACTAAGATGCGATCTTTTACATTTACACCTACTGCTTGTAGCTCTCCACCCAGTAAAGGCTCAGTAGCTGGAGACATTTCTTTGATTTCTTCCATTACTACTTCAGCAATACCAGTACCAAAGACAGCGGCATTGATTAGACATTCACCAGCATCCTTACGAACCCTAGCTTTTTTGAAATCTTCAAGCAATTTATCACGTAAATACTTGATGTCGCCTTTTTCTTCGTCTGTGTAGTCGTCATGTATGTCAAAATACTTACCACGACCAAAGGTAGCTTCTTCAATCTCTGCTACGTTAGACTCTACGGCCTGTTGTGTAGCTGGTGCAATAATACGAGAGCGTTCACTGTTGCGTGTTTTGTCCTCACTAGACCAAATACCACGCCAGATACGATAGTACTCATCGTTTTTCTCAGCGTAGTTTGCTTCGTAGTGATCGCTCCACTCTTCTACTTTGTTCATAACCCATGCTTGCAGGGTCTCTTGTACCATTAAAGGTGATTCTTCGTTGTAGTCAGCCATTTATTAATATCCTGCAAAGTCGTCTAAAATTTCGTAATCGTCATATTCTTCAAAGTCCCCAGCATACGCTATCTTGGCTAACTGATCTATATAAGCCAAAGCGTCTACTAAGTCGTCATGAGTTAGGGGGTCAGGGAATTGGAACAGTTCATCTAAGAATTTTGAGTTCCACTCTGCTTTTCTTATTTTGACTAAACCATGTTCAAAGCGACCTTGTAAGGCCCACATGATTCTGTCTGTTTTCTTTTGGTTTCCGTGTGTCAGCTCTTCGATGCGAAAGAAAAAAGCATTACGCTTCATCATGTCTTGTAGAGGAGACATTACTGCCTGTTTAGCAATACCTCTTTCTATCCCTACCGATATAGGCTTGTAGTCCCTAACGGCTTGGAATATCTTTTGGGCTGTCTGGTCTAAAGTCCATCTACCTGATATGATGTTTTCCACGTACCATCCGTTTTGTGTGACATATACAACTGCGATAGCTGTGTTGTCCAAACGGCTGTTCTTTTTATTTTTCTTTCCTACTTCTTGGAAACCAGCTAAGTCAATGGCAATATAATAATCACCTTCGCCCTTGTGCTGTTCTTCGTCGTAAACCTGTACCCAATCCTCCTTAAACATTTCAGAACCCATAGCTTCAAACGAGGCCATGAACTCTTGACGGAAAGCATATGAAGACATAGACTTCTTTGCTATATCTATTTCTTCTGGGTCTAGTAAAGGGTTGTCGTATGACGTAAAGTGCCAAGCCTTAAACGTAGGGTCGTCTTTTAACTCAGCATATTTGTATAGTTCATAAAAGTGGTTACGGCCTTTGGGTGTACCTATGAACAGACAGCTACCCTTTTGGTCAGCTAGTGCTGGACGTAGGATTTCCTCAAACACCTGTGGCTTCATGTCAGCATATTCATCAAGAACAAGCATCTTTAATGACACACCACGCATAGTATCAGGCCTGTCCGCACCCTTTAGGTGAATAACAGAACCATTTATCAAAGTAACAGTTAAGTTGTTTATATGCGTACTTTTGATAATAGGATGGGCTAACTCTAACAAGGTTTGCCACATGATGTCCCTAGCCTGACCTTGGGTTGGTGCTACGTAAAACACACCGCCCTTCTTGCCGTCTAGCGCACTTAGTATCAGTAGCCATGCAGCAAGCCTAGACTTACCACAGCGTCTTCCTGCTGCTACTACTTTAAATCGTTGTTCTGAGCCGTAGACTTCCTGCTGCCACGGAAGAAACTCTACCTGTAAATCACTCATCCACAGGACTCCATTCTCCGTCTAAAGCATCAGGCTCTTGTTTCACTTCGCCTACGCCAGTTATGTTAATCGTGATAGCTGACTTACCTCCAGACTTTAGAACCTCTTGTTCAAATACAGCAGTAGGTGCAATCCTGTCCATCACTAGTTTCCAAGCGGCTGCTTGGTTTTTATGTTCGTCATTCAAAGCAGCATCAAAGATAGCATCAAGTACTTTACGTGACTTAGGTGATGCTAACATTCTAGCCTTGTATTCATTAATGACAGCAGCGTCACCTTTGGGTCTACCTCTGGCTACTCTGTTGCCTCTCTTGTTTGACTCAATGTCCTTCTTAGGTGGACGACCTCTTTTCTTTTTATTTTCTTCTTCTTCTTTTAGTTCTTTCTTTTTTGACAAAACAAAACACTCCTTAAGTTATCCCTAAGAATCTTAAGAACCTTTAATTTATTCTTTATTGATAATACTTAATGAATAAAACTAAAAGACACTTAAGAATCTTAAGTAGGGCCGAGGGTGGCTAATCGCTTACTTATTAATAACTATATTATACCATATTTTTAAACAAAAGTCAACCTATTTCTAAAGTATTATTATGTCAACCGTAACGTGACTATTGTGTCCCTTTTAGTCACACTTAAGTTCTTTTGTTGACTTTTTGTTTTCTTTTGTTTATCAGAGACTTGCACAAGTTTACACAAGTATAACTAAAGGTTCTAATACATAGATTTAATGTTTCTAAAAACTACCTTTTTTGTGCCTGAGAGGCTACCCGTAGTAATCCCAGAAAAACTTCCTCCCCCCCGTACCCCTATTTTTATCCCCAGGTTATCCACAGGTTGTCCACAAGTTATCCACAGGTTATCAACAGGTTATCCACAGGCTGCCGAGTTATCCACAAGTTATCCACAGAACACATGAGTTATCCACAGGTTGAAGTGTGGGAATGCTTGTGGCAGCCTATAGTTATCCACAAGCAACACAAGTTATCCACAATTATGTATACACAGGTTATCCACAGGTAAACAGCAATGTATACACAGACTTATCCACATGGGCTTTAGGCTGCGAGAATGGCCGCCTAAGAGGTTTTCAGCTTACCCTGTACATTGGTATTAAAAAATAGTGAACTCGATTTTAGCTATATTGGCATGAGTTTTGCATAGTAAATAATTATTGACAACAACAATAATACTATGGTATTCGCACGTACGTATATATAATAGCATGGGTAAAATAACTATTAGTTATATCTATATGCTAAAATAGTATTTGCATTATTAATTCATTTGTATATAATGGAACACAAGCCAAAGCAAAGAAGCCTAGGCAAACATTAATGAGAATGATTATCAACAAAGGAATAAAGCAATGACTACCTTAGAAGCTCACAAGAACTTAGATAAAGCCTATGATTTAATGAATGCTCACAACACACAAACTAGCAGGGATTTAGTCTTGGAAATGATGGAAATCTATAACAAATTAGCAAGGGAAAACCTTAGTTGCTATAGGCCGGTTAAGAATGCCGGTGACGCTTCTAACGTCTGGATAGTAGCAGCTTAAACAGTTGCTTTAGTCTAGGCCTTAGGTTACAATCTGAGGCCTAGCATAAAACAACTGGAAACCATAAAGGTGAATACCATGAAAAAAGCAAAAGGTTATATAGTATACGAAGGCAAAAGCCAATTAGATACTAATGTGGATATTGTCGCTATTTTGACAATGAAAACAACCAACGCCAAAACGGGCAACATGGCTCAATTATGGATATTACATAAGGATATTGAGCCACACACGGCAACCAAAACAGGTGATGATTATGCCGTATGCGGATCATGTCCACAACGTCACTATAACGGAGGCGCTTGCTATGTTACTACCTTTCAAGCACCATTGGCAGTGTATCGCACCTATAAAAAGGGAGGATATGCAAAGGGATTGCCAGCGTTTAATTATCATGCAAGCGTTAGATTAGGCGCTTATGGCGATCCAGCCGCTTTACCCTATGAGACAATAGTAGACGTATGCAGCGCATTTGGTAGTCACACTGGCTACACGCACCAAGCAAGCCATAAAAACTTTGACGATCGCTTACAAGGCCTTGTTATGGCTAGTGCCGACACCTATAAGCAAGCCATAAAACTACAAGCTAAGGGTTTTAAAACTTTTAGGGTCAAACTACCTAATGATGGTTACTTAGATAATGAGATTGAATGCCTAGCGGATTCTAAGGGTTTAACTTGTGAGCAATGCGGAATTTGCGACGGAGACCAAAAAAATGTTGCTATTTCAGTACATGGCAGCAAAAAAAGTAAATTTAAGTCTAGTATTATACCTACAGTTAGTGTATAATCTAAAAATCAAAACCAAAACGGAGTAGTAAAATGTTCAAACTAAACACTAAATCATTGAATGACGGCACAACAGGCGCACGATTTGACCTAGAAATTGCCTTATTAGGAAATCTAAAGGGTATCTATCGCAAGCGAGCTATTAAGTCCCGTGGCTGGAAAATTGAGGCGCTAAAGCATACCTATGCTTTGCACCTAGGCAAGCGCACGTTATACCTTGAAAGTTTCAAGACCAAACGAAGCAGCCGCCGTTTATATAGTAACTGGGCAAAATAAAAGGAGTTTGTTTTCTCTGCGCTCTATGGTAACACGGGGCGCACGTAAAGCAAAAACCAAACAGGAGTAATGTAATGGAAAAATTAAAAGATAGAGTAAAACTAGGCGTTTCGCCCAGTACAGAAGTAAGCACCTTAGAACCGTTAGCTGATTGGATTATGATAGAATGGCATTACGAGGATGTTTTAGAAGTGCGCCCAGACTTAACACCGCAACAAGCTAGATATGTTTTACATAAAGCACATAAAGGTCATGATGCTGATATGGGTATTAATTGGGAGGTGCTGATTTGTGTCGCTGACTGGTACTATCCCGAAAAGGAGCGCAATTATGAATAAAGAGCAAAAAGAGTTGCTTTGTATTATAGTCATTGGTACAATACTTTGGACTACTTTAGTAATCGGTTTAATTCATAAGTACTTATAAGGAGTGAGACAATGGAAAACAAGCCAGCATGGGTTTTAAAAGATTTTGATAAGAGTACATACTACAAGCTAATTTTGAATGAAACAGGCGAATATTTACGCAAAACAAGCACGACGGAGTTAGAAGAAGCAACCGTTTTTGATAACTATTTACAGGCTTGCGACTATGCAAAATTCAATAATGAGTTCACATTGGTTAGCTATGCAAATGAATTGTAAAAACATAAGAGCACAGGAAAGACCATATGCTATCTATTGCGGCGACACTGTACTCGGTAGAGTTGAATATAGAATAGTACAGGCTCGATCATTTGGCAAGGATGCCCGTTGGTTGGTAGTTGAGAAAGTAGAGGCAAAAGGAAATGATTATAATTATGTTGAATTACGTGCTAAAGATATGTTAGCATTAGAAGGCCTAGAATTGGCTTATCAATCAGATGAATTTAAGGAGGCTACATATGCACATTCAAAGGAATCCAGAAACAGGCGATATAATCCTTAGTAATGAAACCTATACAGATAATTTTTGTGTGTTTAATGAGGATATAGCGACCCTTTCACAGGCGCTTAATATCGCTTTGAATTTAGATGAATTAGCTGCAATAGAGGCAAAACAACGAGCACAGGAGCTGTTAAACAATGACTAGTAGAATACGTTTAAAAAGCATGCTAAGAAGGCATGAAGGAGTCAAAAGCCATGCTTATAAGTGTACCAGTGGGCAATGGACTATAGGCGTAGGGCGCAATATAGATGACAGGTCGGGGATAGGTCTTAGCGATCATGAAATAGACTATATGCTTGAAAATGACATAAACAGAACAGAAGCGGAACTGGAAAGGGCTTTTCCTTGGTTTTCCGCTCTATCAGAAACAAGAAAAGATGTTATAATTGATATTTGTTTTAATATAGGCTTGACAAAGCTAAGAAAGTTCAAAAAAGCACTTGACGCAATGGAGAATAAAGACTATAATCAAGCAGCAATAGACTTTTTAGATAGTCGCTGGGCTAGACAAGTCAAAAAACGTGCTAATAGGCTTTGCAATATGCTTATAGCAGATAGTTATGATGTAGATTAGGAGAAAATTATGGGGTTTTTAGCAATAACTTGTATAGTAATATACGTAGTAATTTGTTATATAGGGTTTTTAGCTACAGACCCTATAAAATATGAAGAAAAAAAGCGTGAGGCGAAAAGAAAAGCCAAAAAAATTAAAGCCAGAGGGGTTGACAAATGGAAATAAAAGCTATACAATATGATTGGCCTCTTATGGAGGCGCTAATTGAAATTAAAAGAGACAATCTTAGGTATTATGAGATAGAAGAATATATCAAACTGGGATTGTATGAAGAATTAATGACAAAAAAACACAGCCAGCTACTAGATGAATTTAAAATGTATACTGGCGAAGATTGGGAACAACACCCACAAGCCACACTGGTAAATTAAGGAGCTAGATATGCGTTGCAAAGCCTGTGATGTTATACTAAATGATTATGAATTGTCTCGAAAAGACCAAGATTCTGGTGAATTTTTAGATTTATGCAGTAGCTGTCTTGTAAGTAGTAATGAAGCGATGTTAAACTACAGTACAACAACAGAAGCAGACGGAGAATCCGTAGATAATATTTTAAAATAAAATTTGACAGGAGGTAAAACTACTGGTATAATACTAAGTATACAAAGAAACATTAATATATTATCTTTGTTATATTACTAAAGAATACTAGGGTTCTGTAGTAGAACCCTTAGTTTAAACTGGAAACCATATAGGAGAATTTCCAAGATGATCGCAGAAGGAACAGTAGCATTTGAATCACTAAAAGAGCATGATATCTTTAATGGTCAATCCACGGGTAAGTTTACCTTAACTTTAACACTAGATGAAAAGTCAGCGACAAACCTAGAGTCTGAAGGTGTCAAAATCAAAGACTACGAAGGCAAGCCACAGCGTAAGTTTTCAACACAGTACACAGTGCCAGTGTTTGACTTAGATGGTAAACCATTCATAGGTCAGGTTACACGGGGTTCTAAGGTACGTATTCAGTGGAAGAAAGGTAACCCACATCCTGTTCACGGCACACCGCCCTACCTAGAAAAGGTACGTGTATTGGAACTAGCGGAAGCACAGGGAAGCATTGACGAGGATTTCTAATATGAGCAGTTTTGTCAAACATGAAGCGTGTCCTAGTTGTGGCAGTGCTAACAACTTAGCTAGATACTCAGATGGGCACGCTACCTGTTTTGGTGTAGATTGCAATTATTATGAACACGCAGACGGAGGGGCTACCAAGGCCTCTCCCGAAGCGTCAACAAACCCTAAACGGAGGTTTGAAATGTCGGGTGTATTTGCCGCAATATCAGATCGCAGAATATCACAAGGAGTGTGTGAAAAGTTTGGAGTGACAGTAGAATACGGGACGGATGGTAACATAACTAAACACCACTATCCATACTATGATGTCAGCACTAAACAACCTGTAGGAACAAAGGTACGTAGGGTAGAGAATAAGGAGTTTTACGCTACAGGTACTTATGAGAATACTGGCCTATTCGGTCAGCAGGCCTTCAAGGAAGGAGGAAAGTATGTAACAGTATGTGAAGGCGAAGCGGACGCATTGGCCATATCTGAAATGTTTGATGGTAAGTGGCCTGTCGTTTCTATCAAGTCAGGAGCAGGGTCAGCAGTTAAGGATATAAAGTCCTCGCTGGAATGGCTAGAAACATTCGAAAACGTAGTTATTTGCTTTGACAATGACGAACAAGGACAGAAGGCAGCAAGCAAGGTATTACAGTTATTCTCACCTAACAAGGCTAAGAATTGCACGTTGCCTTTGAAAGATGCTGGCGAAATGCTCAAAGCTAATCGCATACGTGAGTTTACAAGTGAATGGTGGAATGCCAAGACCTACCGCCCCGATGGGATTGTAGGCGGCCAAGACACATGGGAATTACTCAACGCCACTAAAGACGTTAAGAGTACACCCTACCCTTGGTCTGGTCTTAACAGCGTTACATACGGGTTTAGACCCAAGGAATTAGTGACCATAACCAGTGGCTCAGGCATGGGTAAGTCACAGATAATCAGGGAGCTTGAACATTATCTGTTAGGCGCTACTGACGATAACATAGGAATCTTGGCTCTTGAAGAATCAATAGAGCGAACTGTTACAGGTGTAATGTCGATAGAAGCTAACCAGCCTCTACACTTACCGACCACATCAGTTAGCGACGAATACCGCAGGGAAGTCTGGGAAAAGACAATGGGCACAGGGCGTTTCTATATGTTCGACCATTGGGGTTCTATGGGTGAAGATACGCTTCTTAATAAGATACGTTATCTGGCTAAAGGCCTCGACTGTAAGTGGATTATATTAGATCACTTATCCATTGTTGTATCTGACCAAGCGGAAGGCGACGAGCGAAAAGCCATTGATGCTATAATGACCAAGTTGCGGCAGTTAGTACAAGAGACAGGCGTAGGCCTATTCCTTGTGTCTCACTTGAAGCGACCACCAAGCAAAGGTCACGAAGAAGGAGCACAGGTGTCGTTGTCTGAGCTACGAGGTTCAGCAGCTATCGCACAGTTATCTGATATGGTTATTGGCCTAGAAAGGAATCAGCAACACAAAGACCCAGTTATACGCAATACGACTACAGTACGTGTGCTTAAGAATCGCTTTGCTGGCTTAACAGGAGCTTGTTGTTGGCTTGGATACGATAGTGACACAGGACGCATGACAGAAGTTACAGAGCCTGAGGCTACAGAAGATAACGCATACGCAGGGGGAGACTTTTAGTGACAAAGAAGTTAGTATTTGATATAGAGACAGACGGTCTTAAGCCGACCACAATCTGGTGTATAGTAGCTAAAGAGGTAGACAATAATGAGTTATACGTATTTGATTATAATAATCTTAGCGATTGGAATAGTTTTGTACGAGGATATAACGAAGTAATAGGTCACAACCTAATTGGCTATGATGTGCCAGCGTGTGAAAAGCTTCTAGGAACTGACTTCTCAGGTATCAAGATTACTGACACTTTGGTTATGTCTCGACTAGCCGACCCACAGCGAGGTGGTCACGACTTAAACAGTTATGGATTGGAGTTAAACAATGAAAAAGGCGATCACTCGGATTGGTCTTGCTATAGCTTGGAAATGCTTGAGTATTGCAAGCAGGATGTTAGGTTATCTGAACAAGTTTACAAACGACTCGTTCAGTCCCTTAGTGGCTTTGGAAGCGAATCTATTAATCTTGAGCATCAGGTACAGGATATTATATGCAAGCAAATAGAAAACGGATGGCTGTTAAACGAAGAAAAGTGTTACGACTTAATCGGGGAACTAAAAGAAGCCTCGTTTGTAGCGGAGGAAAAAGTACATGAAGTGTTCAAGCCTCTACCTACATTCATTAAGGAAATATCCCCAAAGCGTAAGAAAGATGGCACGTTCAGTGTCGTTGGTCTTAAGTTCCTCGGAGATCGTTGGACAGAGGTTGCAGGACAGTTCAGCCGTGTTGATTGGCCTGTATTTAATCTAGGCTCAAGACAACAGATAGCACGTTACCTACAGCACTTTGGATGGAAACCGAAGAAGTACACTGACAAGGGTCACGTTATCGTTTCTGAAGAAGTTTTGATGGAAGTACAGGGAATCCCTGAGGCAAAGCTAATTGCTGACTATTTGCTGCTACAGAAGCGCCTAGCACAAGTTAAGGGCTGGGTTGATAAAGTAGACACTGACAAACGTGTTCACGGCTTTGTGAACTCAAATGGAGCTGTCACAGGACGTATGACGCACAGTAGCCCTAATGTTGCAAACGTGCCAGCATCCTATAGCCCATACGGCAAAGAGTGTAGGGAATGTTGGACTGTTCCTCAAGGGTACAAGTTAGTCGGTTGTGATGCTTCTGGTTTGGAATTGAGAATGCTTGCTCATTATATGAATGACGAGGCGTATACTCAAGAGATTCTAAATGGTGATATTCACACAGCTAACCAGATTGCTGCTGGTTTACCTGAAAGATCACAAGCCAAGACTTTCATATACGGATTCCTGTACGGGGCTGGTGACGCAAAGATTGGTGAGATAGTAAATGGTAGTGCTAGAGAAGGTAAGCGACTCAAGAATAAGTTCTTAGACGCTACACCAGCACTCAAGAAACTACGAGAAGACGTTGTTTCTGCCTCTGGTAGAGGTTTCTTGGTTGGCCTTGATAATCGTAAGCTCTTTGTTCGGTCTCCCCATAGCGCATTAAATACGTTATTGCAAGCAGCCGGAGCAATAGTTATGAAAAAAGCCTTGTGTATCCTCTCAGAGTATGCTATAATATGGGGGATAGACTTCAAGTTTGTAGGTAACATTCACGATGAATTTCAAACGGAGGTCAAAGAACATCAAGCAGAGCAGTTCGGTAAGTTAGCCGTTGCCTCTATTGTGGCAGCAGGGATTGAATTAGGACTTAGGTGTCCACTAAACGGAGATTATGCCATAGGTAACACATGGGCAGAAACTCACTAGTAAGTAGGAAACTGACCAAGAAAATAGGGTAACTATGAAAAGCGCAGATAAAAAAAGTGAGTATTTTGTTGACCGCATAAACTCTAAAGGAGAGGCAATATTAAAGAGAAACACAAATCAAACAAAGGAACATTTAGAGTCTTACCTTAGAGCAGAAAACATACGCTATGATATGCGAGAAGGCGCTAAAATGGTTTGGCTTTATGTGAATAACGGAAAGTATGCTTACTACTGGACTACAGGACGTTGGGCTGCTCACGTAAAAGGAGGATTTCCTAAAAATCACTATAGATCAAACGGTATTGAGGATTTAATGACACGGTTTTTAAAGAAAAACGAGGATATGTAATGAGTAAACCAAAGAGCCTTTACAACCTAGTACCTGACATTTACAATCTTATGAAGACTTCTAGTCCTGACGATTCCGTTGATGTTGAGCAAGAGATAGAAAAGTTTGGTGAGGCTTGTAAACAGCTCATGCGTGACAAATTCGACAGTAAAGGATATGTAGATAACCGAAAACTACGAATGTCAAACATAGGCAGGGACGACAGAATACTATGGCATCATTGTCAAGGAACAGATAAAGAAGAAATATTGCCACACACATACATTAAGTTTATGTATGGGCATTTAATCGAAGAGATGCTTCTACTTCTAGTACGCCTAAGCGGTCACAATGTAACTGACGAACAAAAACAAGTGGAGGTTAAAGGAATCAAGGGTCACATGGACTGTAAGATTGACGGAACAATCATTGACGTAAAGTCTACAAGTACATACGGCTTCAAGAAGTTCAAGGAAGGAACTTTGGCAATGGACGACCCCTTCGGTTATGTAGCTCAGAACAAAGGATATGCGAGAGCAGAAGGAGAGACCAAGTACGGCTGGCTTGCTATGGATAAGCAAAACGGGCATTTGACTTGTTTAGTATACGATGAAGAAGATACCCAAGCTCCTATATATAAGCATATAAACTGGGATATTGAAGATCGGATTGAATACTTAAAAAAGGTGGTGGTGCAGAAAGAGCCTCCCGAAATCTGCCAAGAACCAGTACCAGACGGGAAATCAGGGAACATGAAACTACCTATGAAGTGCTCATACTGTTCTTACAAAAAGTCTTGTTACCCAGACTTAAGGGCGTTTGCGTACAGCTATGGGCCAAGATATTTAACAGAGGTGGCAAATGAGCCGAAAGTCAGGGAAATCAAACTTGAGTAAAGTAAAATACAGAAGTGGTCTTGAGGAAAGATTAGCCAAGGCTCTAGGTAACAAGTATCTTTATGAGCCTTATGCTATTCCTTACATAGTTAAAAGGAAGTATACCCCTGACTTTGTGTTCGAAGAATCCAAGGCCTTGATAGAGGCTAAGGGATTCTTTAGAGTAGGCGATACTCAGAAGTATACCTCCATAAGAGATACTATAAAAGAAGATGGCTGGGAGCTTGTGTTTTTGTTTAGCGACCCTAAGAAAAAACTAAGGAAAGGCTCTAAAATGACGTTAGGGCAATGGTGCGATAAAGAAGGTTTTGCATATTTTACCGAAGAATCGTGCTCAGATATGATGGAGTACATACAATGTCTGCAACTTACGAAGAATTAAAAGAGAAAATACTGCGAGAGTATGACGCTGATTTGCTTCTTGAAGTTCTTGAGATCAATGCTGAAATGCTCTTGGATAGGTTTGAGGATTTACTTATGAAGAACATGGATAAATTTCAAGAGGACGACTTAAATGACTAATCCGTTGAATACACAGGTAGGTGGTGGTCATTATAAAGACGCATTCATTCAACCTATAGAGTATATACACATAAACAAGCTAGGCTTCATAGAAGGCAATGTAGTTAAGTACATTACCAGATGGAAAGATAAGAATGGTGTAGAAGACTTGAAGAAAGCCAAGCACTACATAGAGCTGCTAATTGAGCTGGAGAACAATAACTATGAAACTTATTGACGCTAATGACCTACCAGAGCCGCAGAGTAACTACGAGCTGGCTAAGGAGTGTTTGGATGCCTGTTATTCATCATATACAGATAAAGAGTTTTTCATTATGACTATAGATGATGAAGGAACAATGGCTGTGTATAGTTCTTTAGATCACCCAGTAGCTTATATGGCTTTGGACTCAGCCAAGGAAGTTGTAAAGACTAACTTTGAAGAAGACTTTTACTTATAGGAGATAAGATGAGCGTTACCTTTTTGACGGGAGAAAACTGTGGTGCTTGCAAACAACTCAAGGCTCAGTTATCCCAGTACGGACTAGACGACAAAGTAACCATGCTTGATGCCTATAGCGCAGAAGGAGCTTTGTTTATCGCAGAGCATGACTTACGCAGCATTCCTGTGTTATATAATCATAGTACTGATAAGATGATTATTGGAAGTAAAACAACAAAGGAAAAACTTGAGGAGTTTTTTAGTTAATGGAAGCAGAATATATTGACCACATGGGAACTGACCTGACTGTAGTTAATGCAGCAAGAGTTAGTTTTGACAAAGAATCAGATTGGGAAGTTGATTGGAATGATGGTCTGGTAGGCAAGGTTAGTGAAAAAGATAGGAAGCTAATACGCTACTTAGCCAAACATAAACACTGGACACCTTTCAGCCATCCACAGATTACCTTACGCTATACAGTTCCTGTGTTTGTAGCACGACAAGAGTTTAAACATATAGTAGGCTTTACTCGTAATGAGATCAGCAGGCGATATGTTGATGATGTTCCTGAGTTCTACGAGCCTAAGTCTTGGCGCTCTCGCCCAGAAGGAAGTATTAAACAAGGTAGTGGATTGGACGTAGACGCACAGAATCAATTTGATTGGTTGTACAAAGAAGGTTGTGGAACTATGCGTGAGATTTACTTTCAGATGATTGAGTCAGGCATAGCCCCTGAACAAGCACGTATGGTATTGCCACAAGGCATGTACACCAGCTACTATGTCACTGGTTCTTTAGCTGCCTTTGCACGAATGGTCAAACAACGAACAGATGATAATGCCCAAGTGGAAATACAGGAACTTGCTAAACAAGTAAGTGGTATTATCCAACCACTGTTCCCTGAAAGCTGGGGGGCGTTACTTAATTAAACCTAGGAGTTATTAGTGAAAACTATAATTTTAGCAGTCATGATATTATTCTCTCAGATAGCGTTAGCCAAAGAAGAACCTATCGTGTGTGAGAACAAGAAGGAAGTATCAGTATATACTAATTTTCTAACAGAGAAAGCACAGTCGCATAAGATTCCTGCTGGATACTTGGCAGTTATTGATATAATCATACGACCCATAGAAGGGCCATTTATCCTTTCTGGACGTATAATTACTAAAGCAGGCAAGACGCTTACTTCGTCCGAAGGAGCAAAGCGTTGGTTCTTAGATATGCGACAATGGGTATGTATGGCTGCTAGTGATTATCCGTTAATGGCTAGTAACTTATGATGTTCATGGAAATGTTTGAAGAGATAATGAGAGCTTATGATTGTTCTTTAAACAAGGCAATACAAATGTACCAGAAGGGTACAGTATGGGAGGAAGAATAACTAGATGCTTACGTTATTTACGGAAATAGTATGGTTAGCCGCAGGGCTTGCTGTGCTCGGTTCTGTAGTCTTATTTTTTCTTGCGCCTATGTACGAGGAGTTTAAAATCCACAAGCATTCTTTAGATGAAGAATCAGAGATAATGGACTTAGTACAGGCCGCTATAGAATCACATAAGAAAACAGGTGAAATCGTACTTTTGCAAATAGGTAGTGAAAAGGATGGCGAAGATAGCAAGGAAGAAAAGTAGCTCTGGCTCTGTTCAGTTAGAACCTTTATCTTTGGCTCAGTCACAGTACATAGAGTCCATAAAAGAAAAAGTAGTGTCGATAGGATTAGGATATGCAGGAACAGGTAAGACGTACATAGCTGCTACTTTAGCTGCTCAGTTTAAGATAGATAACCGAAAGGAAGGAAAGATTGTATTATGTCGTCCTAACATATCAGACAGTCGTACAATCGGTTACTTAAAAGGAGATATGGAAGAAAAGATGGCCGCTTGGGTTGTCCCGTACACGGATGTACTTAGGAAACATTTAAGTGGTCACTTTGAAGAGTATGTAGCAAATGGTACGATAGAAGTTGTACCTTTTGAATATATGCAGGGACGCTCTTGGGACAATAGCTACATAATGCTTGATGAAGCGCAACATACGTCACCTAAGGAAATGGAAATGTTCCTAAAGCGTATTGGTACGGATTCTAAAGTTGTTATCAGTGGCGACCTGAGGCAAGCTGCCAAGGGCAAATCTAGCGGTTTAGCTGACATAGTTGAACTATATGAAGGTAATAGCGATTTACAGGAGTACATGGGGATAACTGGATTCTTTAATCCTAATGATATTGTCCGTTCAGACTTCTGTAGGATGATTACTAGGATATACGGCAACTAAACTAATGGGAGAAACTATGCTAAATTCAACAACAAATATTCGACTCACCTATGCTCAGTGCGATCAGGTTGTTGTCCAGCATTTACAAGAGTTTCACTTTGATTTAAAAGAGAGCTTATTGTTTGAGCTGGATATAGAAGACCACCTTGATATACTAAAGAGTATCATAGCGATAGAAACTATTATGAAAGACTTTTTAACTGACGAAGAATACATCAGTTGGAAAACAGAATACGGAGTAGACTTACTGAAATGAATGAAACTAAACTAGAAACCAGCAACGAAATTTTGTCAAACATTACTGTATTCAGTAAGTACGCTAAATATATCCCTGAGGTGCAACGTAGGGAAACGTGGGAAGAACTGGTCACACGTAACAAAGAAATGCACTTACGCAAGTACCCTAAACTAGCAAAGGAGATCGAAGAGGCTTACACCCATGTCTACCAAAAGAAAGTTCTGCCAAGTATGCGTTCTTTACAATTTGGTGGTGCTCCTATTGAGCTTGCCCCTAATCGTATTTTTAATTGTGCTTACTTACCTGTTGATGCCGTAGAGGCGTTCAGTGAGACAATGTTCTTACTGTTAGGAGGCACAGGTGTAGGATACTCAGTGCAACGACACCATGTACGCAATCTACCAGAAGTCCAAGGCGTTAAGAAACGTAAGCGTAGATTCCTAGTATCTGACAACATTGAAGGATGGGCAGATGCAGTTAAGGTTCTAATGGAGGCATACTTCAAGGGACTAATGGACGTAGAGTTTGACTTCCGTGACATACGCCCTAAAGGCGCTCTGTTGAT
>Ga0098050_1000260_pt1 | contig 20061 bp, 47 predicted proteins | sample 14_taG_FD_77070 | JGI IMG/M metagenome (GOLD analysis project Ga0098050, IMG submission 77070) | Marine viral communities from the Subarctic Pacific Ocean - 14_ETSP_OMZ_AT15311 metaG | ecosystem: Environmental > Aquatic > Marine > Oceanic | place: Pacific Ocean | collected 2015-01-18
ACTAACAGTAATAACTTACCTACCTGGGCGAGACTGTCTGAGTAATACTGATGAGACTTCAATAGTCGAAACACACATTCACTCGTGTGTCTATTACAAACTAATTACGTTACTAACTGGATAATATAATTGAATATGAAAACTAATAATAATAAATACTCTAAAAAAAATACTTTGATATTACAAGTTACATTTATTACTATTCAACTCATATCACTAATAATAATATCTAACATTTAAATACTAATTATGGAAATTATACATGATATTACATTACTAATTATACTTGGAATTACTTTACAATATATTGAAATTGTAATTGTAAATCGAGAGAGGTAGTGGTATACCTGAACACTAAAATTAATATATAAACAAATAATATACTTTTACTTATGAATAATAAAGATTTTATAAACTACTTAGAAACTCAAATGAATTACTATAAACCATTTGACTATGATATGTACATTCACTACAGAAATAAACTTCGTAAAGTACTAAGTACAAACTAAATACGACTTAAGTTGGATAATATATATGAGTTTAATAAATAAATAAAATAATAAAATAAAATTAAATTCTTTAAATAAAAATAATAAATTATAAACTTTAAATTAAATTAAATACTATGTCAAATACTATTAAATCAAATCAAATCAAAATTCTTAAAATAAATAACAAAACTTATTTACCATATCAATTACACCAACTTCCAAAGTATTTTGATAAATATACAACAGACTTCTTTAACTTAAAAGGTTATTGTTATATATCACTCGACGATGTACTCGATAATAATCCATACTTTAATCTTAAAAACTTTAAAGATAGATTAACATTCAATAAAGATATACACTATACTCAAAAAAGATAACAAATTAAATACGAACAAGTATGGATAATATAAATGAATATAAACTTAATAAAATATAAATAATATGACTCAAGAAACAGTAGAAAGAATAATAGATGAAACAGTAGATACTATAATAGATAGTATAGATGAAAGTACAGTAGATTATATGTTTGAATATGGAGATTATGAAGAAACAGATAATCAGTTTTTAGAAGACTTAAAAGTATTTAAAACTGAAGTAGTAAAAGAATTATATAATAGAATTAATAACAATAAATAAATTAGAAATTATGTCAGAATTAAAATCAAAAAGATTCGTAGTGAGAAAATCACTAGTAGGTAAAAATCAAGTAATCAACGTTACATTTAAAAATGGTAACACAGTAACTTACAATCACGATAAAGTGTTTGAAATTATGAAAGATAAACTTGAAAGTATGAACTGTTGGGAAAAGTACAAGTCGTACACTTGTTCAAATAATATTCCAGTAGTACTACGAGACAAGGAGATTGTATAAACTCAAGTGTGAACGGTTAGAGGTGGTTCGATTCCACCCACACTACAATTATTAACTTTTAAAAAATATATACTATGTCTAGAATACACAGAGAATTACTCAAACAACAATTAATGAATTACGATTACTCAAAAACTCCAGTAAACAAAATGATACTTGTCGAGTTAGATTGTTCATCAATGACAGTACAAAGTGAAGGGCCTCAAGGTTTCACTCACTACAAAACTTCAGGTGGTAGTTTAGGTAACTTAATTGACTTAATGAACAGAAGAGTAAAACAAAATCCTGACTATGATTTAATAATAGTAGATAGGTCAGACAAAGTTTGGTAGATACAAAATAAATACGATTACTAATGGATAATATAACTGATATGAATAATAAATTACAACAATTAGAAGACTTATTGAAAGTACACGATTGGTACTACGCGATGAGTGACGACAACAGTTACTACAAAAGAGGTAGAAAACAGTTCGAAGAAATATGTAAACTAATGAATGAGTTACAAGATAACGGTTACTTTACTGAATCTGAAAACTTATACGATAAATATAGAAATAAATGAAGAAAATAATAATAGGTGTAAGTACAATACTCGCGATGTCAAGTTGTACTAAAGAAGAAACATATTACCCAGTGTCTTTAAATCCACACTTGAAAGTTAACACTCAGTCAAGAGTAATATACTTAGTAAATGTAGGTTCGTTACCTCAAGTAGAAAGTATATCTTGTAACTACAAGTTGTACGGTGTTAAGTACGACGGTGATACTTTAATATCTAACGATAAAATAAACTTACCGTTAATAGATTTTACAGACGAGTGGAATTTTTACGTAAGTAATAACAATATAACAACAGAATTACAAATAGAAGAAATATACTAATATGACTATAACATTTAACAATATCGGTAAAACTTACAAGGTAAGTGGTGATAGTACGGTGAAAGTTACTCATCACCATGACGCAATAGTGTCTGTGTGTGGTGAATACTTTAAAAATAAATACACAGGTGAGTGGTTGAGTGAACTTGAAGTACAAGATTACTATGACGCTCAAAAACTAGAAGAAGAATATGAAAATAAATATTATTAAACTATGAGTGAAAAGACAAAAACAGCAATTAACTACGGTATAATGTACTTAGGATTTATAGCGATGGTAGGTAGTATTATCTTCAACTTGTTCGCATACTAATGTTTGAGTGGGCATGGGTAATAGCAAGTATTTGGTATTTAAGTGCAGCAATTTATCGCGAGCATACAAATTAAATACGATTACTATTGGATAATATATATGACAATTGCGTGTTAAATAAAAAATAAAAATTATGAGTTATTGTAGATGTGGTGAACCCGTACACCCAGTAAGACAAAAATACGGGTACAAAACGTGTATGCCTTGTAGTGGCGTCGAGCGTGTAGCGTCGGCACCTATTACTAATCACAAGACAGGTAACACAATACAAATAGTGTCGCAGGAATTGTCTGCAGCTATTTACAAGGCAAGTCGCCGTAAAGGTTACGGTACATGTCTTAGATAAAGAAACTAGTCAGGTTTAACAATAAGCGAAGCAGTAGAAGTACTGTGGGAGTCGAAGTAGTATACTACACCTGACGCCGGTATACGAGCGTGGGTCAATGTAAATCAAGGTCAGTAAGTTCCTGCCTCCGGAATTACATTCCACCTCGTTTTTAAATACGTGTAGAACCAGCGGATTGAATCGGTTCAGGGCTAGGTATGGTACGCAGTGCGCTTGAATCAGTGTCCGTTTTCACGAGCTGGTTAGCGAGGTCGTTACTACTGACGAGTATGAGGTTCGATTCCTCACTAGCTACAAAATAAATACGACACGAGTCGGATAATATAATTAAATAAATAACAATGGATTTTACATATATTACAGTATTAGACTTCGGCAGCGGTAGAGTTTATCAGTATAATCTAGCAGATGTTGGCGACAACTATTTGTTTGAAGATAAAGATGAACCTCAAGCAGAAGAAGTAGAAGAATTATTAATTGACCAAGGTCACAACTTATCTGATATACAGTGGATGATACACGCTGACCCAACTCTAAATCAAATTAAATTATGAAAGACACTAACGAAATTGAAAAGCAACTACAGCACAAAGCTGACAAGTACATCGAGCAAAAAGCAAAAGAAATGTTTGAAATACACAGAGAAATAGCCATGTATCTAGGCGGTAAGCTTCCAAACTACATTGACTACATCACTGACTTTAACGATTACAGTAAAGATTTAGTTGCGAACAGGTATATGTACTTTACGTCTAATTCTCCCTCGGCAATTCAGAACAAGCTCGAGCACGAGTTACGTAAAAACTATAAAGACAAACTTGTAGCTAAATACACAAGAGAATTAATATCTAAACTAGAAATATTTGACTAATATGAATTACTTATCAACAGAAATTAAATCAGCCCGCGAGGCGATGACTATCTTCAAGATACTAGGTATCAAAGATGTTACTACAGACCGTCAACGTAAGAACGGCACAACAGTATACGAATTACCAATACAACAAGTATGGCAAACACTACAGCCTAGACCTATACGCTTTGCTACGTATACTACAGGTTATGTACGTAATATAAGCGAAAGTAACTCTAGCTGCTATCAAATCAACAAGACAAAACAAGTCACGTATGAGTCAGGTATGACAGGTAAAGAGCGTATAATGATACCACACTGGGAAGACAGACTTATATACTTAGCCAAGTTCATTATCAAAAACTACTATCAAAAACCTACGTATGTAATGAGTGATTACGTCATGGACTGTCTGCGTGAAGCATACAAAAGAGATTATAATAACCAGCCAAGTAACAGATTACCATTTGGCGATGAAGTACAAGTAATAGTTAACGGACACAGATACAATTTATCATGAGCGCATTTTACAAAGACACAAGATTTAACGGTAAGCTAATTAGACTAGAAGACGTTATAGACGAAGTATATAATAGAGCATTAAAAACTATAGACGATGGTCTCTATGAGCTTCTAAACGATAAAGATGATGACGAATTCTATATGGATTACAAAGAGGCTTTCGGTCATATAATAGAAGAATTACAAAAATTTCATAACGTAGAAGAATAATGAAGAAAAGAAAACTAAACAGTAAAAATCCTAAGTATAAAACTTTAGCAGAAATAAAGTCTAGCGAAAAACCTATATTAAAACAATATTTAATAGGTGACGCGCAAAACTGTAAAATATATGCTACTTTTTACAAATAAAATACGAACACTAACGGATAATAATATAAACCAATTAAATATATACCAATGACTAAAGATGAATTAGAGGTTAAAATCTCAACATTACAAACTCTTGTAATACAAAAAAACGAAGAGCTATCAGAGTATGCTGCTCAAATCGAAAGACTTAACGACGAGTTAAAAGACTTAAACAAACCAAAGCTTACGCCAATGCAACTCGATGAGTTATATCAAGCCATTGAGCAAGGTATTGAGTCGTTTGACTTTGACGATTCTGATAATTTTGACGTTGATTTTCATATTGACTATGATAACAGAATAGCTATTGAAAGCATGGTGTTTCAAAATGCTGACGAGTTGTTACGCGTAGTATATGATGAGGCGCGCGAACTTTTTGCAGAAGCTAAATTACCTGAAGATGATAACCAATTAAACCAAGACTAATATGAAAACATTATGGCAAAAACTAAAACCAGAAGTTAAACAAGCTCTAAACGATCAAGAAGAAAAATATCCTTCGATGGTTAAAGCTATTAAAATAGCATTGAAAGATAATTATATATGGTCGCATTTATCAATCGGCGAAGTAAGAGATATTGTTTACTTTACAGATTATACTTATGCTAGCTTATCAAGCTACGATTGGTCTTACGGCGAAAAATTTATTATATGCGAAGATTAATATATGACATGTACTATGCCGATGAGATTACTCAAGACATAGCAATTAAATTATTAGATAAATTAACAGAACTTTCAAATAAAAAACGAAGATGACAAAAGTAGAATTACCAAAGTGGTTTAAAGGTGAAATATACACCGAAGGAGCCGAAGTAACAAATAGGTTTGGTGGTGACAGTTGCCAGTTAACTGCAGAAGAATTAAGCATGTATGACTTTATTATAGGTGCTAGCAATTTAATGGAGATGGGTTTCTATGCACCTAAAACTGTAGATGACATGAGAAAAGGCCTTGACTGGTTTAGAAAAAATAACGCGGAAGCATATATGAAATTATTAGATTAATATGGATGTAACAGGAGAACAAGTAGAAAATTATATTATCAACGAGCTTGATAGTAAACCAAGACACAACGTTGAAGCGTTGGCAGTAGCTATTAATCATATTGCAGATGAAGTTGAATACGACTCATTTGCACTTATGCAGCTGTTATTAGAAAATAAACCAATAGATGCTTTGCATACACATAGTTATGGCTTTCATACCGCTAACGGTAGATCGCTAATAGAAGGTATGCAGAACACATATTACGAGGAGGTACAGTTTTATGTCGACTAGAGCACAAGTTAGGTTTGCTACACGTGAAGAAGGAGTATCGTTTAGCGAGCATCCAAATGCTATACACGCGCAATTTTATGTACACCACGATGGTTATCCAGAAGGATTAGGCCTACATATAGCCTCTTCAATAGTAAAAAGTGGATCTGCAACAAGCTTTTATGGCGAAATAGAAAGCCTTGACGCAAAACATAGCGATCTGGATTATATATACTACATTTGGCAGACTCCTGGAAAATCTACTTGGATTAGTATATTTGAAGTTGGCGCACCACAAGAACATTGCGAGCTTTGCGGACAAGAGGTTCGATTAGAAGACAAATGTATATTCGTAGGTGAGCCAAGTAATCTTATAAGTAAATACAAACTAAATACGAACGCTTATGGATAATATTAAAATGACAGATGAACAATTAATGAAACTAATAGACGGTCTAGCAGACGGTTTAGTTAAACGTATATACGGAGTAGCTAACTACGACGACGACCCAAGAGACAGTAAAGTGTGGCATTGTGACCGCGAAGATGATGAAGCTATAGGTGAGTTAGCTAGGCTAATGACACTATTAAACCTTTATACAGAGCGTGAGGAATATGAAAAATGTCACTTAGTAAACAAACATATTAAAAGATTAGAAAAAATAGTAGAAAACCTATGATGAGAAAAAAACCAATGCTAGCATACCCTGTTAGCGATAAACCAATTGATTATACCAAACCTGTATTTATGCAACCAAAGCTTGATGGCGTACGTTGTCTTATACAGTACGAAAACAGACCACTTAAAAACGTAGATGATCTATCAGGTCAACTAACCGAAAACGTGGTCGTAGCGTATTCACGAACTGGCAAAGAGTGGAAAAACGTTGACCACATACTACAAAGCCTTAAGCCTTTCTTTAAAGCTAATCCTAATGTTATACTCGATGGCGAGCTATACAACCACGCGTTACGTGATGACTTTGAAAAGATTATATCTTGCGTGCGTAAACAAAAGCCAACAGCTATTGACAGAGCTGAATCACGTAAGCTTGTACAGTTTCACTGTTACGATATTGTAGATGAAACTATGACATTTTACGAGCGCTACAAGTTTGTGTTTGACAACTTGCGAGATGCCTATGGCATTAGAACTGTTGAAACAACTCAGTGTTTTACCGAAGGTGATGCTAAAGTATTTCACGAAGATAACTTAGATCGAGGTTACGAAGGCTCTATACTACGCACTAATGATATATACAAATGTGGTAGATCATGGTCACTGCGTAAGTTTAAAGACTTTCACGACGCCGAGGCTAAACTAACTAGTTGGGTCGAAGGCAAAGGCAAACGTAAAGGCACGATCGGCAAATTCATGGCTATTGATGCTGATGGCAACAAGTTCGGTATGCCAGTTATGGACAATTTCAAAAAGTTACAAACAATGTTCAAAGAAATGCAGTCATGGGTCGGCAAAGATGCCACGTTCACATATTTTGAGCGTACTAAAGCTGGCTCATACAGACACCCTTTATTCAAAGCAATTAGAGATTATGAATAAAAATAAACTAACTAGCAGTGAAGCATATTTAATAGTAGTTATGTTTTGGCTAGCTATATTTTATTTAGCTACACTAATAAAACCATATTTATGAATATATTTTATTTACACAAAGACCCAGAGAAAGCAGCTAGGTATCAATACAACAAGCACGTTGTTAAAATGATACTTGAGTCTGCTCAAATGCTATGTACCGCGCACCATTGTATTATGGGTGACGATGCTGATGTACCATACAAACCAGCACACAGAAACCACCCATCAACCAAATGGGCTAGGCAATCAGGCGAAAATTATGCATGGCTATACTATCACATGTTGGAGTTAGGTAGAGAGTATGAAAAACGTTATGGTAAAAAACATCTATCTATAATTAAATGTGAAGATCCACTGTCTATATTGCCTGGCGGTATACTAGAAACAGGATTGACTGAGATGCCTCAGTGTATGCCTGATGAATACAAAGATGAATGTAGCATACAAGCTTATTGGAACTATTACATTAACGATAAAAAGAATATTGCAAACCTCAAAACCGAAAAATTATATGAGCAACGACCTAAAGACACGTATTGAGCAATTTAATAAAATTAAATTTGCTAATGGTGATACTAAAAGAATTATTATTGGACGTCTTACAGTTAACAGTGGTAAAAAATGGTCTGTCGAAGACAAAACTGTGACACAAGGCTGTAAAGATAAGGAATAACAGGCTTATGTCACACATTGAACGAAATATGAAATGGCTCAATGAGCATCGACTGATATATAGAAGACTACCGACTACAGATGTACCTACTATTGAAACAAAGCAGTATATGTTCTTCGAAGACGGTACATATCAATGTTATGAGTTGTTTAGATCTAAAGCAAAGATAACTACATTTAAATCACTTAAATGGCACTTATTAGTGCTTTGGTATCTAAACCCTCAGCTATCACCTGATATGTTTGACGATCTTGTAGAAATAATATGCTACAAGCCTAATGGCTTTGTGAGCTTTAATATTAGCGCTGCATCGATAGAACGTATTATGCACGAAGTATATATGTCTGACCTTGACACGCCACCTACAAACAAATTACGTAAAGTTGTATTCAAACCTTTTACAGGTTTAACTAAAGAACAAAAACTGTCTATTGTAGGTTCATTGATAGGTGTAACAAATAAAATACACCCAGACGATATTTATGCATGTATGATAGACTTAAATGATACAGGCCAAAAGATTACAATACGACGCATCTCTGAGCTTCTGGGCGTGTCTAATCGCACGATACACAGACACATGTGTCAAGATTTAAAAAGAGAAAAAGAACTACTCAATCAACAAATATGAAAAACTATAATAACTATAATTATAAAAGGTATAAAGACGATTTAAAAGCGTCACAACCCGAAGGTAAGTTTTGGGACGAATATACTCGCGACGAACTGATTGTTAAGTTCTTACCGCTTGTAGAAAATATAGCCCGTAAGTTTTCAACATCCGACTCAGCGTCAGGTATAATGAACGTTCAAGACTTAATGGGTATGGGTCAAATAGGCTTGATACAAGCAGTTGACAAAATAACTTGGTCAACAATAACAGAATCAACTGACCCTGAGAAAACATTAAAGTCTTATTTAGCTAAACGTATACGCGGCGCAATACGTCGTGGTACTGATGCTAATAGGTCACCAATGCGAATACCCGAGCATAAGTTAAACGACATACGTAAAGGCTTTGAAGATGATCCCGATAAGCAAGCTATGTTTTACAACTCTATGTTTCAAAGTATTGATGAAGAAGTTGATGACAATATGTTGCCACAGTACGAAGACGACAGTGACGATCCGATGAAGAAAGAAAAATTATATCAGCACTTGAATAAATTAATGCTAAAGCATTTAAATGATAAAGAATATCACGTGATTAGATTAAGCTACGGGCTTGGCTGTGATAAGTTATCTGCAAAGCAAATAGCTGATAAGCTTGACATCAAAGGTTCGTCGTCTTACGTACGTGTATCGCAGTTAAAAAAGCAAGCAATCGACAAGCTAAAAGCTTACGTATCTCACTCGCAAGTGATTGATTATCTGTAAGTTACTCGTTAAATTACAGTTTGTTTATGTAATTATATATATAACCTAAACCAATATACCAGATGAAAGATTTAACTAAAAAACTAGCTGATGTTCAGACTAAGTTAAAAGCAAAAAAGTCTTCATATAATAGCTTTGGTAAGTACTACTTCCGTAAAGCTGAAGACATTCTTGAAGGTGTAAAACCTTTTTTATTACAACACAATATTTACGTTACAGTATCAGAAGACTTGATCGCTACAGATCCAGTTCCAACGATTAAAACAACCGCTACAATTAGTGACGGCGAAAATGCTATACACGCTACCGCTATAGTCGGCGTTGACCTTGAGCAAAAAGGTATGCAGACTGCTCAACAGTTCGGCGCAGCATCCACGTACGCTAAAAAGTACGCGCTTGGTAATTTATTCTTAATCGATGATACTGAAGATGCGGACGCTACAAACACACACGGCAAAGGCCCTGCTGCTAAAGCCGCGGCTAAACCCGCTATAACAAAAGAGCAAATGGCGAAAGCAAAAGATTTTATTAAAGACGGTGGCGATATAAAAGCCATTAAGAATAAATACAAACTAACCTCTGAACAAGAGAAACAATTAGTCGCATAATGACAAAAGAACAATACTACAAACTACGAAACGACAAGGACTACTACGGTGATTATGGCAAGCAGTTTCTGAGCAACTCTGACATATCAACCTTGTTAAAAAATCCTTTAGACCTGCATAAACCTAGACCTAATAGTCCTGCGTTTCTAGTTGGTGGTTATTTTCACACAGCAATACTTGAACCTCACAAGCTAAAGAATTTTAAGATCGTTGAGGCTTCTACTAGAAACACGAAAAAGTATAAAGAAATATCTGAAGGCGAAATGTGTTTACTACAATCAGAAGCTGATCAAGTTAACAAGCTTACAGAGGTACTTCTCGCGAACGATGTTTGCAACGGTTTGATAAATGGTATGAGTATAGAGTACGAACAGCCTAATGTAAAAGAGTTGTTTGGAAATAAGTGGAAAGGCAAAGCCGATATTGTTAATCACGAGGAGAAACTAGTTATAGATTTGAAAACAACATCTGATATTGAAAGGTTCAGATGGAACGCACAAAAATATAACTACGACAGTCAAGCATACATATACAGCAAGCTGTTTGGCTACGAAATGCTATTTATTGTGATAGATAAAAACACACAACAAATAGGATTATTTGACTGCTCACCACAGTTTTACGAAAAAGGTGAAAAGAAAGTTGAGAAAGCTAGCGAACAATACGATTTGTTCTTCAAGAACGACACTTTTGATCCTAAGCAATACTTAACTACAGAAACATTATAATTAATCTAAAACCATTAAACCTATGCCTAGAACTAAGACTAGAGTGTGTGATGTAACAGGAATGAAAACATCAGAAAACAATTTTTATAAGAACCAAAGCCACGTTAAAGCTGTAGATAATCTACGTAGAGTTGGCGGTGCTACTAAAGATCAATTAAGAAGAATGTTTAACCAAATAAATAATTACTAAATGGCAAGTATTATTAAAACGTCCATAAATCTCAACGAGATACCAAAGGACAAAATCATTAACGGTAAAAAAGGTAAATACTTACCTATATCAATTACCATTAACGATGAACCAGATCAGTTTGGCAATCAAGGTCCAGTGATTGTAGAACAAACTAAAGAAGAGCGTGACGCTAAAACAGCTAAGACATACCTTGGTAATGTTAAAGTTGTATGGACAAACGGCAACAACGTCGATCCAGCACCACGTGATAATATGCCAGCTCAACCAGCTCCGGCAGCAGTTGACGACGGCGATTTACCATTTTAATAAATGAATGTAGAAGACAGAGAGATCAATGGATTTGCGATTGATAATTTCAATCAGCACGACCTAGAAGTTGGGAAGACGCAGGGGACTTGTCCTCTGTGCTCTCACACTAGGAAACCTGAGAATAAGAAAGCTAAATGTGCTTCTTATGACTGGGAACGTGGTCTCGGCACTTGTCACAACTGTGATACTAGTTTTCAACTACATACTTATCAGCGTAAAGGTGCTAGTGATAAGGTCTATGTTAGACCTCAACACGAAGTCGCAGTTACAATACCTGATTCTAAAGTTGTTGACTGGTTCGCGGACAGAGGTATTTCAAAACAAACTCTACAGGATCTTCAAGTAACTGAAGGTCCTGAGTTTATGCCTCAGACAGGTAAGTCGGAAAATACAATTCAGTTTAACTATTTTATGGGTGATCAACTCATAAACGTTAAATACAGAGATGGCCGTAAAAACTTTAAGCTGTACAAAGGTGCAGAAAAAATATTTTACAACATCAATAGTATTATCGGTTATGATACTTGCATTATAGTTGAAGGTGAAATGGACGTGCTTGCAATGCACGAAGCGGGAGTAACAAACGTTATATCAGTACCTAACGGTGCTACGTTGAACTCAAACAACCTCGATTACTTAGATAATTGCATCGATTATTTTGAAGACAAAGAAAAGGTTATATTAGCAGTTGATGCTGATGAACCTGGCCAAGCATTAAAACAAGAGTTTATACGACGTCTTGGCGCTGAAGTCTGCTTTTTAATTGATTTCGAGGATTGTAAAGACGCAAACGATTATTTAGTTAAGTACGGTGCCGAAAGGCTACGCGAAGCTGTGGCTACAGTTAAACCTGTACCGCTTGAAGGCGTTTCAACATTAAGAGATATAGAAGATGAATTACAAGACTTTGTTAAAAACGGTTTTAAACCAGGCTTTCAGATTGGTATCGATAACTTCGATAAAATCTTTTCTACATACACGTCCCAGTTTATTACTGTTACTGGTATACCTAGCTCTGGTAAGTCTGATTTTGTTGACCAAATGTGTGTAGGTTATAATAAAAATTATGGCTGGAAAACAGCGTTCGCATCACCTGAAAATCAACCAACATTTCTACACGCTCACAAACTAATGCGTAAGGTTTGGATGGATATGCCATCTCCCGGTGATATTGGTGGCGGCAAATGGAATCAAGTTGCTGATCATGTTAACGATAACTTTTTCTTTATTGATATGGATAAGTATTCGCTTGAAGCTGTATTGCGCAAAGGCGCTGAGCTTGTAAAGCGTAAAGGTATTAAATGCCTTGTTATCGATCCATTTAATAAAGTTAGAGACACTAATGCTAACTCAGATGATGTTAACCGCTATACGCTTGAATATTTACAGAAGATCGAAGTGTTTGCTAAAAAGTTTGATGTATTAGTTATTGTAGTAGCTCACCCTACTAAAATGTACAAAGGCCAAGATGGTAAAATTGAAGAGCCAACAATGTACAATATTAAAGGTGGTGGTGAATGGTACGACGCTAGTTATCATGGCTTGTTAGTTCACAGAGACTACGAAGCTAAAACTGTTAAGGCTAAAGTCTTAAAAGTTAAGTTTCAAAACCTCGGTGAAAACGGCGCTGAAGCCCATTTTAAATGGGAACCACGATCTGGTAGTTTTCTACCCGCGCCTGATGCTATGGCTGAGTCTGAGCCAATGCCCTGGGAAGCGTAATGGCTAAGCGTAGGCCTTTCAAACCCGGCTTCCGACCTCTTTCAAAATTAGAATCTAAAATGATACAATGGTGTATAAGTCACGGTATAGCCTGCTGCGTTGTACCTGGTCAAAAATACACCGCGCCTGGTGAAGATTTCTGCATTGAAATAGTCATAAAGGATAAATCAAACTTTAGTCCTAATTTTAAAAAGCAAGAAGTATTAGAAAAACAAATTGAATATTATAAATACTATTATGACAAATATAATAAAAGTACTAGACTATAAAACCATAGCAATGACTATGAATGGTAAAACAATAATCGTCACTAAGAGAGCTAGCACGCTAGGATTAAACTCTTGGTATAATATCAAAGGAGAAGTTTATGCTTAGTTTTGATACTGCAGATAATGCTTTTCACAGCTTATACTGGCGTATAGTTCGCGATGGCGTAGATTTTGCGGGCACTAAAGCTTTATTCAACGTAGGCTTTGAGATACAGTTTCCAGCACATAGTGCTATACATAATGGCCGCGTCAAGCGTGACTGGTCTGCGGAATATGCTGAGGCTGAATGGCAATGGTATTGCTCTGGCGATCGTAACATAAAAAAGCTTAGCGAGTTGTACGGTAAAGTTCCAGCTATATGGAAACGTATGGCTGATGATGACGGTAACGTAAACTCTAATTACGGCTGGCAATGGAACCGTAACAATCAGCTAGATCTTGTTATACAAATGCTAAAAGATAATCCTGAAACTAGACAAGCGGCTGTATCTATATACGACGCTAAAGAGTGGGACAAATATACTTTTGACACGCCGTGTACATACGCTGTACAGTTTACAATATTGAACGGAAAGCTCAATATGTCTGTTGTAATGCGTTCTAATGATCTCTGGTATGGCTTCTGTAATGACCAGTATCAGTTTTCATGTTTGCAAATGTATGTTGCCTATGAGCTTGATTTGCCGGTTGGCACGTATTACCACTTCGCGCACAACTTGCACTTATATAATGATAAATTACCAGAGGATAAAACTAGAAACTTTCACAGATGATGTACTATTTATACCACATACCCGGTAAAAAGATCGGGGTAACAAATGACGTAGAAGGTAGAGTTGTACGTCAACAAGGTTATGACTGGGACGAGTTTGATATTTTAGCTATGGACGAGGATATATCTCATATATCTGATCTTGAGTTAGAACTTCAACAAAAGATGGGTTATAGGGTTGACGAAAAACTTTACAAAGATCTTTTTAATAACAATAATAAACAACTAAATAATATGAAAATAAACGTAACAGAGGCAACGACCACCTTTCCGTGCCCAGTAGATAAATTGAAAGGTAGACTGATGGACGAGCTTGGTATGCAGTGGGAAACTGCTCACGGTGAGTTTACAATAACACAGCCAACTATAAACTGGATTATGGCTAACGTAAAAACATCTATGTACAACAAAGAGCGTTGTTATATATATAATAAAGCTATGGCTAAATATTATGACCACGATCCACATAGAAATATTACTGTTGGCTCAACACACTTAGCAGAAATTACACGCGAAATACCACAGCGTGAGCTTGATAGAGTAAACAAAAAAGTATTTGGCAAAGTAGCCTGCGACGAGTGTGACAAACCTATATTTGATTGTATTAGAGAGTGGGCTGACGAACGCGGTCTATACGACAAAGGTGATCCAAAGACTCAATACATTAAGTTAATGGAAGAGACTGGCGAAATCGGTAGAGCTTTATTAAAAGAAGATACAAACGAAATCGTTGATGGTATTGGCGATGCTGTAGTTGTATTAACTAATCTAGCTGAGTTAATTGGTGTACCAATTGAAGAGTGTATACAATCGGCTTACGATGTTATTGCAAAGCGTACAGGTAAAATGATCAACGGTACGTTCGTAAAAGATCAACCAGTAACTAGCTACGGAAGAACTAACGTAAAAAATAGAAAATAATATGACAGAGCAAAACTTTAAATTTAGAGACCCTGTGGTTCAGAACGTTTGCAGAGAGTTTGTAAAACGATCTGACGTGGGCTACGAAAAATACGGTCAAACCCTTGATGACGAACGTAGTCTTGGTATGAAAAACCTGCAGGGCTATTTAAAAGATGTACAAGAAGAACTAATGGACGCAATATTGTACATTCAAGCTGCGCGCGAAGAGCTCAGAGACTTATCTGAAGAAGCTTTAATACAAAAGTTTGATAATGAAGAAGAGATCTAGAAAGCGTGGTCCTGTTAGAGCTAAGAAAGTTAGACAGGACGGTATTAACTTTGCTTCAGGGCTGGAACGATATATGTATCTGGCCCTGAAAAAAGCAAAGATCAAAGCTGCATACGAAGGTAAAACCTACGTTGTGCAAGATGGCTTTGAGTTTACTCAAGCTGCTTATGAAAAACAGTCTAACGGTAAAGGTGAATATAAAAACAGAGGAAACAAAAAGATACTACCAGTTAAATATACTCCAGATTTTGTAGCTGATACATTTATTATTGAGTGTAAAGGCCGGGCGAATGAAAGTTTTCCAATGCGATGGAAAATGTTTAAAAAGTACGTAAAAGAGAATTTACCTCATGTAACTTTATATAAACCTCAGAACCAAAAGGACTGCGACGAGACAATTAAATTAATCCAAAATCAAAACAAATGAGAGAGTGGGAATTAAGTTTCGGTACGTTTCCGGGGCTATTATTTGGTATTAGAACATACCAAGAAGAATCAAGAACAAATCACGTTATATACATCGGGTTTGTAGACGCATGTTTAACAATATATAAAAACTAATAAATGAACAACAACATCCTATCGGATATTACTGTTCACATGAAGTACGCCAAGTATAATCCCGAGCTTAACCGCCGGGAGACTTGGTCAGAGCTCATTGACCGTAACATCCAAATGCACATTAAAAAATATCCAGAATTAAAAGAACAAATCAATGAAGCGTATAAGTTCGTTTATAGCAAAAAAGTATTACCATCTATGCGATCGTTACAATTTGCCGGCAAACCAGTTGAAATATCTCCTAATCGCCTATATAATTGCTCATATCTTCCAGCTGATAGTGTTGATGCTTTTAATGAGATAATGTTCTTATTATTGTCTGGATGTGGCGTAGGGTATTCAGTTCAACAACATCACATTAAGAAGCTACCAGCTATTATAAAACCATTTGACAAACGTAGTAGACGTTTTGTTATCGGTGATAGTATTGAAGGTTGGTCTGACGCTGTAAAAGTATTGATAAAGTCTTACTTAGGTGATAAACGTACATCAAAGATAAAATTTGATTATACAGATATTAGACCTAAAGGCGCTAGGCTTGTAACGTCTGGTGGTAAAGCACCTGGCCCACAACCTTTAAAAGAGTGTTTAATTAAAATACAAGGTATATTAGATGAAAAACAAGACGGAACGCAACTTACATCTCTTGAGACCCACGATATTATATGTCATATTGCAGACGCTGTTTTGGCAGGCGGTATACGTCGTGCGGCTCTTATTAGTTTGTTTAGTGCTACTGATGATGAGATGATTTCTTGCAAGTCGGGAAATTGGTGGGAGACTGATCCACAACGTGGACGAGCTAACAACTCTGCTGTTTTAATGAGACACAAAATCACTAAGGAGTTCTTTATGGATCTATGGAAACGTGTTGAGCTTTCTGGTGCTGGTGAACCTGGTATTTACTTTAACAATGATAAAGACTGGGGCACTAATCCATGTTGTGAAATAGCCTTACGTCCGTTTCAGTTCTGTAACTTATGCGAGGTGAACGTATCTAATATTGAATCACAAGAAGACTTTGAAGCTAGAGTTAAAGCTGCCGCGTTTATCGGCACATTGCAAGCTAGCTACACTGACTTCCATTATTTAAGAGAAATATGGAGAGAGACAACAGAGAAAGACGCTCTTATAGGTGTGTCAATGACAGGGATCGGGAGTGCCGCTGTGCTCCAAATGGATATGAAGGCCGCTGCAAGTATCGTGAAAAGAGAAAACACGAGAGTAGCGAAGCTTTTAGGCATAAACAAGAGCGCAAGATGCACGACCGTAAAACCTGCAGGGACGACATCTCTGGTGTTAGGAACTTCATCTGGTATTCACGCGTGGCATAATGACTATTATGTCCGTAGGATGCGCGTAGGAAAGAATGAAGCTATATATACGTACCTTTCGATACATCACCCTGAGTTAATTGAAGACGAGTTTTTCAGACCTCACGACACAGCAGTTATTTCTGTACCTCAAAAAGCTCCTGAAGGATCAATACTAAGAACTGAATCACCGTTTGATACGCTTGAGCGTGTTAAGCGTGTGGCTACAGAGTGGGTTAAGCCTGGTCATCGTGTTGGTTCTAACACTCACAACGTATCAGCTACTATATCATTGAAAGATGATGAGTGGGATAAAGCTGGCGAATGGATGTGGAACAACAGAGAACACTACAATGGTTTATCAGTATTACCATATAATGGTGGTACATACACACAAGCTCCGTTTGAGGACATTGACGAAGCTACATTTACTAAAATGTCCAAGGTATTATCTGACGTTGATTTAACAAAGGTTATTGAGATAGACGATAACACAGACCTATCGGGCGAGCTTGCTTGCGCTGGTGGTAACTGTGAAGTAGTTTAATTAACTTTAATTTTATTTATTATGACTGAATTAGAAAAATTGTATCAAAACATGGCTGATACCTTAGAGCAAGGTATGACTGACTTAGAGAAGTTTGAAGCTGGTAATATGTCGGCTGGAACTAGAGTTCGTAAGAACATGCAAGCTATAAAAGACTTGGCTCAAAAAGTTAGAGTTACAGTTCAAGAGCAGAAAAACGCTGTCGTAGCTTAAATAGCTATAACGTAAACGATAATCATTATCGCTACGTAAAGCACTTTGCTTATATCAATTTTACGGTCCATAGGGTTATAGTTACCTTGTGGGCCGTTTTTTATATTAAGCAATTGTTATCTTTTGTTTATGGTAAAGCTAATTAATGTCATGCCACCACCTGCTGTGTATAGCATATCTTGCCACTCGAACGTAGACTTAGGGTTTGAATCGTATTTGTCTCTAAGCTCTTTAGCTACACCGATAGTTACAGCTGCAACCAACGGCCCGAACTTTATAAACTTTTCGTTGTCAGTATATTCTACTATAATACTTCTTGTAGCGTGCGCTGTGATATAACCAGCGGCAAAGTGATATGCATAGTCTTTTCTAAACACAGGCGTTTGCACCACCATTAGTGATAGCAACATTACAAGTAAGTATTTCATGGCTTTAAGATTTTATTTTTCCCCGCACTTTTTGCTTGGGTTACCAACCTGCCTCCAGTCTTGTTTAACCCAAGTCTTTAAGCTTCCGCCGCTGCTAGTGCCAGTAACGTTGCTTTTGCTAGATCTTTTATATTTACCAGCTTTGCCAGCAGATCTTTTAGCGCGTATTACTTTTTGACGCTCAGCTTTTGACATACTAGCAATCTTAGCTTTTGGTAGGCAAACTTTTGTAGTACCACCGCCTTTTGCCTTTGTTTTCTTAGCGAGCGGTGACTTCATCTTAAAAGCCATTAGCACTTACCTTTACCTTGCTGCTCAGATGCCCACATATTAGCATAGGCGCTTGGATAAACTTTAAATTTTCTTTTAGCCGCAGCTTTACATGAAGCTGTTAACTTTCTTTTCATCGGCGATTCTTCAGTCATTTTAAAGCAATGCTTAATCATCGGCGATTTGTATTTCATCTTATAAGCCATGTCTATTTATTTTAACATTTCCATCTTCTCCTAGCTGCTTTACCTCTTTCGCTTGTCCAGCTTTTTGATCTTGCACAAAACGATTTTCTACGCTTAGCAGCTTTACTACCAGGTTTAACTTTACCAGTGACAGCTGTTTTTAATTTACTGCCTGGATTTTTACGTCTATATTCGTCAACGCCTTTAGCTGTCATTCCAGCACCTTCTTTTACTGTTCTAAAATTTCTACCTTTACCTTTAGTAGTTTTTCTAGGTTCATTACTTTTCTTCTTAAAAGGATTATCTTGTACGTAAGCCATTTTATTTTCTTGCTATAATTAAATCTAACTCTTGGTCAGGATCTCCTCCGGTTCTTACCAAAAAAGTTGGGTCAGACATTTCTGATCTTATAAATTTTCCGCCAGCTGTAACTGTATTTGAAAATATTTTTTGCCCACTAAAAGTTTGCTTCAAGAACAGCTCGTCTAAAGTCAATGTAGTTCCAAATGGAATATTCACATTTTTTAAAAAATAAATACAATCAGTGTCAGTATTTTGTGCAGCTTGAGTATTTGGTCCTATAGCAAAATCAAACACAGCATTAATATTGTTTGCAGAAGAGTTAGATATAGTCATTTCAAATATATTATCTGTTCCAAGACTAATCCAAAAATTCTCACTACTTAAGCTCATTGTGTCTACTTTAGCCATAAACTATATTAAGCTTTTTTAAACGTACCGTACTCTATTTCTATAGTATTAGCAGCGTGATTAGATATAGCTTTTACTGCTGTAGATCCTTTAGATGGAAAGAAACAAAACTCTCCAGGATTTAAATCTATAAAGCTGTTTGTTCCATCGCTAATAACACACGCGTCTGTACTAGTTGTAGTGCCATCTCCTTGCTTGCCAGTATGATATACGTACAAGTATACAATACTTGCTTGAGAAGCTGCAACAAGCTCGATAGCAGTGCCACCTGAAACAGGAGCTGTATTTCTAGCTGTAGCTACGATAGGATTTTCTACGTTCAAACTGTCGTTTAAGCTAACACTTAAACTATCTGTTGTAGCTGTAGTGCTGGCTAGCGTTAATGTTGGGGTTAAAGTTGCCATTTTATTTTTTTTATGTTCTTATTATACTATTTTAGTATTACTTGTTTTTAGAATAATTCATATTCCCATACTAATGTTATAGC
>Ga0098050_1000283_pt1 | contig 19320 bp, 15 predicted proteins | sample 14_taG_FD_77070 | JGI IMG/M metagenome (GOLD analysis project Ga0098050, IMG submission 77070) | Marine viral communities from the Subarctic Pacific Ocean - 14_ETSP_OMZ_AT15311 metaG | ecosystem: Environmental > Aquatic > Marine > Oceanic | place: Pacific Ocean | collected 2015-01-18
CCACCTGTTTATCAAGCACCTACATATAATGCACCTCCTATTCCAGATCCTAAAACACTAACTACTGAAGGTAGTGCTGTAGGTGGTGGAGCGAAGGGTGTCAAGATCAAACGATCTAATGCATCTAAGCGGGGTAAGAATACAAAAGGAACACGATCATTGAATCGTAAACAACGTAATGCATCAATGCAAATTAATAATCTAAATCTCACATGAATGCTAAAAAACGCTATGACAGTTTATCTTCGCAGCGTTCCCAGTTTCTAAACGTAGCAGAAAAAGCAGGTAAGCTTACTCTCCCATATTTAATCAGAGGCGAAGAAGATCCAACAGGTGGAATGAGAAATCTCACGACACCTTGGCAATCAGTTGGTGCAAAAGGTGTTGTTACCTTGGCTAGTAAACTAATGCTTGCTCTTCTTCCACCACAAACTAGCTTCTTTAAGCTACAGATGGATGATCAAATGTTAAGTGAGTTTGGTGCTGATCCTACAATTAAGTCTGAACTTGATCTTTCCTTTGCAAAGATTGAGCGTACCATTCTTGAATCCATTGCAGCTTCTGATGATCGAGTAGTCGTTCATCAAGCACTTAAGCATTTGGTAGTGACTGGTAACGCTTTGATCTTTATGGGTAAAAAGAATCTTAAGCTCTATCCACTTAATCGCTACGTTATAGAACGTGATGGGAATGGAAACGTTATTGAAATTGTCACGAAAGAACGTATCAGCAAGTTACTTATTAAGGACTTACTTCCTAAGGAAGAACCCAATAAAGTATCTGAAGACTATAATAGTCACGAAAAAGAATGTGACATTTACACACATATAAGACGAGACAACAATCGTTTTGTATGGCACCAGGAAGTCTACGGAAAAATCCTTCCTGGATCACAAGGTAAGGCTCCATTAGATACTAATCCTTGGATTGCTTTGAGATTTAATACTGTTGACTCTGAACCATATGGACGGGGCAGAGTAGAGGAATTTATGGGTGACATTCAAGCAATGGAAGCACTCTCCCAAGCACTTGTAGAAGGCAGCAGCGCAGCTGCAAAAGTTGTGTTTACTGTTTCACCCTCAAGTACTACTAAGCCTGCCACGCTGGCAGCTGCTGGCAATGGTGCAATCATTCAAGGTAGGCCAGACGATATTGGTGTGGTTCAGGTGGGTAAAACTGCTGATTTTGCTACAGCTTTTCAGATGGCACAAACTCTTGAGCGTAGAATCTCTGAAGCATTCCTAATTCTTTCAGTACGTCAGTCAGAACGCACTACTGCTGAAGAGGTACGGATGACACAGATGGAACTAGAGCAGCAACTTGGTGGATTATTTTCACTACTGACTGTTGACTTCTTAGTACCTTACCTAAACAGAAAGCTCGCTGTATTTCAGCGTACTGGTGAAATTCCTAAGATTCCCAAGGGGATTGTCAAGCCTACTATTGTTGCAGGTATTAATGCATTAGGCCGTGGCCAAGATAGAGAAAGCCTTGGTCAGTTTATGCTGACTATTGCTCAGACTATTGGTCCTGAAGCTCTTACTCGTTATATCAATCCAGAAGAAGTTATCAAGCGTTTAGCTGCTTCTCAAGGTATTGATGTTCTTAATCTTGTCAAGACACAGGAACAGATGCAGCAGGAAATGCAGCAACAACAGCAGCAAGAGCAAGGTATGGAACTAACCAAACAAGCTGGACAACTCAGTGCTGTTGAACAGAAAGCTGCAGAAGCTGAGATGAATCAACAAGAAGCACCCCAACAATAAATTATTAAATGACAACACTTACATATGATGGAGCAGAATCAGCGCCAGGTGAACTGAATGCAGAAGAGCAAGACTCACTGCAGGTAGGTGAACAAATGGCAGCAGAGCAAGAGTCTTTGCTTGCTGGTAAGTTTCAAAATCCAGAAGCTTTAGAGAAAGCTTATTTAGAATTACAAACAAAGCTTGGATCATCCACCGATGAAACTGATGAGTATGAACCTGAGTATGAACCTGAGGAAGTCAATACTGATTTCTTAGATTCTTTATGGGAAGAAGCTAGCTCTGACGCTGTGACAGATGAAACCATGTCAATGCTTTCTGAAATGGATAGTACTGATCTAGCTAATATGTACCTTGAATATCGAAACAATGTAGAGCAGCAGTCAATACAATCTGAATTGTCAGATTCTGATATCTCTTCTATACAAGATTCAGTAGGTGGATCGGATGAATATTCAGCTATGCTTGGCTGGGCTAAAGATAATCTTACTAAACAAGAAATAGAAATGTATGATCAGGTTATGGATCGTGGAGACCCTGCCTCTGCTTTCTTTGCCGCGCAAGCTTTGCGTTATAGGTACAACGAAACTGTAGGAACTGATGGTCAATTGTTGACAGGTTCTGCCTCGTTTGATTCATCTGAAGGGTTCCGTAGTCAGGCTGAACTTGTTAATGCAATGAGTGATCCACGCTACGACAGCGATCCAGCTTATCGAACTGATGTACTGCAAAAACTAGATCGTTCTGATATTAATTTTTAACCACTTATTATTTAAACTAATGAAAATTCTTACTCTTATTCCTGCTGCTATTTTTGCAGCAACTCCTGCTTTCGCTGGTCCTTATGTTAACGTTGAAAACAACGCTGGCTTTACTGGTTCAAACTTTGGTGGTCATGTAACTGACTTCCACATTGGTTATGAAAGTGCTACTGACTTCGGTGCTTACTACATTCAAGCTGGACCATCTATTTTTGCACCTGATGGTGGTGAAGAAGAAACCAAACTGACAGGTAAGGTTGGTGGTTCTATTCAAGCAACTGATCGAGTGTCAGTGTACGGAGAATTGTCAGCAGCATTTGACAACGTAAATAGCTACGGAACAAAGGTAGGAGTTAAGTATAACTTCTGATAATTAATCTATCCCCGGAGAATTGTAATGCCAATGGTTAATGGAAAGAAGTATCCTTATACCGCAGCAGGTATGAAGGCTGCTTCTAATGCAAAGAAAAAAAAGACTACAAAAAAACCTGCTGGTAAAAAATACTAATGGCTAAATCAGGTCTTTATGCAAATATCCACGCCAAACGTAAACGTATCGCTGAAGGTAGTGGAGAAAAGATGCGGAAGGCTGGAGCTAAAGGTGCTCCAACCGCAGCCAATTTCAAACGTTCAGCAAAGACAGCAAAGAAACCTTCTACTAGAAAGTCCTAATGAAAAAGAAAATAGGAAGCGTTCAGCAATCTTTTCACAGTAACTTTACTGCTCAGTCCATGGATATTGGTCCTGGTCATAGAGGAGCACAGCGTGGTAAGAAAATCTATGAGAAAGGTAAAAGCACTGACAATAAGAATGAAAGAGATACCTTTCTGAAAAAGACTGGTCCTCAACTCCCACCACTTGCTAAGAGAAAAGCCAAAAAGAAATATGGTTAGGTGGGCAGTTTTATTTGTCTTGTCTCTATGTATCTTTATTGAAGTAAAACATAAGTTGTATTTGCATTATAATGAGCCCCCTCAGAGGCTCCATAATATCTGATTTTTCCTTGTTAACTCCCAAGGAACGGTTACGGATCTAGGACTGGAAAAACCTAGAGTCTGGCAGTGAAGCACCTCAGAGTAGGACTTCACTGTTATTGGCATCGGCCCTTACGAGGATACCCTTTGCCGTCTAGACGGTGGGAAAGACCACATACTTAATTAATCCAAGATCTTGGAGTTTGAAAATACTTACTTACTCCTTAAATGGCACAACAAGATTCTACACTGGTCACGCAACTTACACGTCCTGGCCAGTCAAATAGTACGGGTGATTCTCGTGCTCTCTACTTGAAATTGTTCAGTGGAGAAATGTTCAAAGGCTTCCAGCAAAACGCGATCGCTCGCGATTTGGTGATGAAGCGTACACTTAAGAACGGCAAATCATTGCAGTTCATCTATACCGGTCGTACAACGGCTGAGTATCATACTCCCGGAAATGCAATCCTCGGTAACACCGATGGTGCGCCTCCGGTGGCCGAGAAGACAATCACCATTGATGATCTTCTTATCTCTAGTGCATTTTTGTACGATCTTGATGAAACCCTTGCGCACTACGATTTGCGCTCGGAGGTATCACGTAAGATCGGATATGCACTCGCTGAAAAATATGACCGCTTGATCTTCCGTGCTATTGCACGTGGCGCACGTCAAGCATCACCTATCACTAAGTCTAACTTTGTTGAACCAGGTGGTACACAGATCCGTGTCGGTTCAACTACTAACGAATCTGACGCTTTCTCTTCTGCTGGTTTGGTAGCTGCTTTCTATGACGCAGCTGCTGCACTTGACGAGAAGGGGATCAGTCAGGACGGGAGGGTCGGGGTTCTCAACCCAAGACAATATTATGAATTGATCCAAGCTGTTGGTTCCAATGGTCTTGTCAATCGTGATAGCCAAGGTTCCACACTTCAAGGTGCTAACGGCATCATTGAGATCGCTGGTATCAAGATCTTCAAGTCCATGAATATCCCCTTCCTTGGCCGTTATGGCACCAAGTATGGCGGTACAACTGGACAGACTGATCCTGGTAACACTGGTGATTTCGTTAACCCTGAACTGGAAGATGCTTCCGCTGCACAAACCGGCATCAATAACGACTACGGTACTGGCTCTGAGTTCGGTGCTGTATCAGCTGGCCTGATCTTCCAGAAGGAAGCGGCTGGTTGTGTTGAAGCAATTGGCCCACAAGTCCAAGTAACTAGTAATGACGTATCCGTGATTTATCAGGGTGACGTTATCTTGGGTCGCTTGGCTATGGGCGCAGATTACCTGAACCCTGCTGCAGCTGTTGAGCTGTATGTAGGCGCTACGGCACCTTCTGCATTCTGATATTTATCAACCTTACATAGGATCTCTTCGGGGATCCTTTTTTTTAATTATATGGCTTTTCCGACCACTAACTCTACACAAGAGCTACCAGCTGTAAATCAAATACTGCAATCATGTGGTCAGGCTCCTGTGACCACTCTTGATCAAACCAACCCGGACGTTGCGATTGCTTATAGCACCCTCACTCAGGTGTCCCAAGAAGTCCAGGCCGAAGGATGGTCATTTAATCTAGAGCTTGATTATGAGTTCACACCTGATACCAATAATGAAATCCTGATACCAAATAATGTTTTACAAATTGACCCTGCACCTGAGTACTTTGAACTAGATGTTGTACGTCGTAGTGGGAAACTCTATGACAAAGTTAAACACTCATATACTTTTACAGAAGTCTTAAGGTGTGATGTTAAATGGTTGTTTGATTGGGTTGATATACCCACACCTATTCAGGATTATATTCTTGCCAGGGCAGCAACTATTGTCTCTTCAAGAATTGTAGGAGACTCAACTCAGTTCCAAATGCTTGGACAGAAAGAAGCTTATAACCGTGCAATGGCATTGGAGTATGAGTGTAATCAAGGGGATTACACATACTTCGGTCATCCAAGAGGAATTAAATCCTATAAAAGTTATCAACCGTTCCATGCTTTGTATCGTTAATGGCAGCAGTTACTCAACGTATCAGTAATTTCTTAGGTGGCGTAAGTCGTCAACCTGATTCAAAAAAACTGCCTGGTCAAGTTCGTGAATGCTTAAATGCATATCCAGATCCAACTTATGGACTTGTTAAACGACCAGGCTTTAAATATCTAGATGTCTTAAAAAATACAGGAGGATCTGCATTTAGTTCTACAGCGTTAGACAATGCTCATTGGTTTTATATTAATCGTGATAATGATGAACGTTATATTGGATGTATTGCTGGTGCTGAAATACATGTATGGAATGCCATTGTAGATAGTAATGGTAACTATGTCAAAGCTACCGTTACGTATTCAAATAATGGCGTGGCTGGTTATACAGCAACTAGCTATTTAAATACTACTAAAAAAAATTATAGCGTTCTCACTGTTCAAGATACTTCAATTATCACTAATTCAACAGTTACTGTAACTAAGAACGCAGACCCAGCTTATACTTCTGGTCTTAATCACACGTTAAAGTTGACTGGTGTTGAATATAGCTCAGAGTATTCTGTAACTATTGGTAGCCAGACATATACCGAGACTACTCGTAATGCTGATGAATTTACGCCATCAAGTTCTAACAAGGCTTTGGCGGCTGATGATATCCTGACTGATCTTGAGACTGGTATTAATGCTTTAAGTATTAGCGGCTTGACAGTCACTAGACTAGATACCAGTATTGAATTAGTATCAACTTCTGCAATTACTGTCACCGCTAGGGGTGGTAAGGATTCAACTAAACTTCAAGCATTTTCCAATCAAGTTGAAAATGTCACAAGGTTGCCTGAGCAATCTATTCAGAACCGTATTGTCAAAGTAATCAATACAGAATCTGCTAGTGATACATACTATGCAAAATTTATACCTAACACTGGTACATCAGGTACTGGCTTTTGGGAAGAGACTTTAGGGTTTGGAATGTCTAATGGTCTTAATACTACGACCATGCCACATGAGTTAGTAAACACTGCTTTAAATACTTTTGTATTTCAACCTGTCAGTTATACAGCTAGGCTAGTTGGTGATGACACAACTAACAGTCATCCTTCATTTGTTGACAATAAAATTCAACAGGCATTCTTTCATAACAATAGGCTAGGTTTTCTGACTTCTGATAACGTATCAATGAGTCAGTCTGGTGAGTTTTTTAACTTCTACCATATCTCTGCTTTGGCACAAACAGATGCAGATCCACTTGATATCAACTGTTCAAGCATTAAACCAGCTGTTCTACATGCTGTAATACCAACAGCTCAGGGTCTTGTTTTATTCAGTAAATCTCAACAGTTCATCATGTTTTCTGATGATCAAGTATTAACACCTACTAGTGCAATCATTAGGGGTATTTCTAACTATGAGATGGATCCAGATATCGATCCAGTCGATGTAGGTAGCAACTTAGCTTTTGTCAGCAAGACACCCGGCTATGCACGCATCTTCGGCATGCAGACACGTGGTTCACAAGAGAACCCTATTGTTGTAGACATCAGTAGGATCGTCTCTGAGTGGGTCCCTGACACTGTAGAGAACCTTATATCTAGTCCAGCCAATAGTTTCATTGCTTTGTTTGGACCTTCTAGTAATTACATGTGGTTCTACCGCACCTATAACAACGGACAGGAAACACTGGTCCAGGCATGGTATAGGTGGTATCTACCAGGCACGGTACAGCACGCAGTCGTAGATAATGACCGTATGTACTGTGTAGTTAAACAAGATGGTAAGTACATCTTACTTACAGCAAGTCTTACTCAAACGCCTGAAGACCAGATCCTTGTTAATAGTGATGGTCAGCAGATTAACCCTTACATAGATATGTATGCAGTAGCATCTTCTGTTACTTACGATTCATCCACTAACGTATCTAAGTGTTATCTCCCATTTGATGACATTTCTAGTCTCACTCCAGTGTTAGTTATCAAAGGTACTGGTACTAATAACTTTAATGGTGTTACTGAGTCTGGCTTTACCATTAGTCCTGAACGTGGATCTGATAGCACTGGTCCCTATTTTAGTGTACCTAGTAAGGATCTCACTTCTAATGCTAGTGATGTAGTTGTAGGTTATAAATTTAACTATGATGTTCAGTTACCAACTATCTATTTTAATAGTGATCCTGATGGTAAGTCGTCTGACTTTACTTCTAATGTAACTTTAGCACGGCTTAAGTTTTCTGTTGGCCTTTCTAGTGGACTTGGCTTTAAGATTAAATCTAAAGGTAGATCCGAATGGACTGATATCACACCAACACTAGATGCCAACTATTATTTGGCTGATGATGTTCCACTAGAAGAACAAAACGTATTCACTGTACCTATACATCAGAGATCAGAAAATGTTTCTGTACGTCTTTACAGTGATACTCCTTTTCCAGTTTCATTGATTTCAATGATGTGGGAGGGTAATTATTCACCAAGATTTTACAAGAGGATTTAAATTATGGCAGCATGGGTACTACCTGCTATTGGTGTAGCCACTGGGTTATTTAGCACCATATCTGGTGTTATGGGAGCCAATGAATCAAATGCTAGATCAGAAGAAGCTGTAGAAGCACAGTTTGAACAAGCAAAAAAACTCTATGATTTTGACTGGGACCAGACTGTACGTAAGTATGATTATGCTCAAGTCCAGTTAGGTATTGAAAAAGAAGCTGATGCTAATTTAAGAGCATATAAAGAAGCACAGCTAATACAACAATATAACGCACAAAATGATCGCAGAGAATACGAATATAAAAATCGTGTAGATGCCTTTAACCGTTCAGAAGATATCTTTCAGCAACAGATAGGCGTTAATGTTGTCAGTTCTTTACTGGCTCAAGAGGAAGCCACAAGGGCTTTCAATGAACAGCAAATATCTAATAATTTCCAAAAAGAAGGTTTAGCACGTGATCTATTCTCTGCTTTAGATACTACTGCATTTGCTAAGGCTGAGGTGCAGCTAAATAAGCAAAGCTCAATCCAAGGTGCTGCTAATAAAAGACGTGAATCTGAGTTTCAATACCAATCACAACGTAAGGAACTTGGCTTTAAATCACAGCAGAACATGATTGAACAGTTAAAAGCCGAAGGATCTGCCAGATCTAGAGGTACAGGCAGAAGCGCTGCCAAGAATATTCAAGGTGCCATGATGATGGCAGGTATGCAGCAAGCTCAGATTGTTGAAAACATAGCTGACTCTAAGCAGCAGTTTAAGATTGCGTCTACATCTATTAATACCAGCATGATGAATGATATTAATAATGCTTCGTTACAATCTGGCCAGCTTGATAATTCTATTAAGTATAAACAACAGGAATATAATCAGAACCTACGTGAGTTAAAGGCTTCTATGGATAGTGCTAGAGCTAATCTTGGCGCTACTAAAATGAAGATCAACCTTGATAAACAAGTGGCTGATATGAGGGCTAATGCTAATCGGATGTTAAAGCCCTCAATCGGTCCTGAAATTCCTAAACCACCAGCACTACCACCTTCAATATTCCTTGAACCTTTAAAACCTATGAAACCACCTGAACCGGTTATGGGTGCTGCCAACACACAATCAGCTATGACTACGTTTGCTAATGCAGCATCTGGTATTGGTACTGTTCTTAACAATGTAGCTCAAATTGGGCAGGCTACTGGGGCTTGGAAATAGTAATAACTAACTAATTAATTTGATGTCTAAATTCAAAGGGTACGCCCAATCGTCTGGATTCAGAAACATTCAACTCCCCGATACTTCTAAGAAGATTCTAGAGGAAGGAAATCTTACGATAAGTCGTATGAATGAAGTCCAAAGGATCGAACGGGAGAATGCTGAAACTTACATTAGAGCCTTACAAGATAAATACAGAATCGAAGAAGCTAATCGAGATTCTATATTTCAATTAGAAAGCGAAAACCTGGAAACTGTTCGCAGTGCCATGGTGAAAAATGCTGATACTATTAATAACAATGCACGGATAGAAGCTAGTAGATCTAAAGAGACATTTGAAGCATTAGCTAGTTTTTCACAGACAGCAGGTGAAGTTGCTCAGAAAATCGGCAAGCAAATTTATGATAATCAGGTTAAATCTGGTGAGTTATTTGCTTCTGAATTAGCGATGTATGGCATCAGCATGGCTGAAGCTGAGTATGTCAAAAGTATCGATACAGCCTTTGTTCAGAACGATGCTAAGTTCAAAGCTATTGAAGATAAGTTATTAGCCGCTGGTGCTAGTAACGATGTCATTCAACGTATTCGTAATATGAACTCATCTACCCTATATGGTCTTAAAAAGACTATGTTGGTAAATGGGGCTGAGGAATATGCTGCTTTAGCTCCACAGTGGGAAGCAGCAGATCTTTTTGATGAGACTGGTAAATCATTAGGTATTAGTCTAGGTCAAGCACGACTAGGTAATCAATTTAAGGATTTAGTTGATGCTCAAGATGCTAGAAACAAATCACGGTTTATCACTGATTATGGTGGTGCTGATGATAAAATGGTTAAGGCTTATCTATACCCTGGTATTGAGTCTTACGATAGACAAGTCCAACGTTCTCGCTCTGTAGATATTGCAGATAATTTACGAAAAGAACGTCAATTAAATGAAGCTCAGGAAATCCGTACTGCTTATAAACATCGTGGTTTATCAGGTGTATGGAATCTCATTCAGCAACATCCTTTACATAAAGATAAGCGTATTCAAGTTTTATCTACTTTTACTGATATGGCTAAGGCTGGCACTCTTGGAGATGGTACGCCTGATGGTCAATTGACTGTGTATGAGCAGCTATTAGATATGGACGTATCTTTAACACCAGGCGGGCCTAAGCAAAAGTTCGGGGCTCTTTATGGTAATGACTTAGTTGAACTAAGAGATGCTGTTATGACTAGGTATAGAGCTGATGTAAAAGAGAATACCTTTCTACGTCAACAGCATATCGCTAAAGTTGCTGATGAAACATATGACTACTTCCTTAAAAATAGAGGTAACTTTCAGAAGTCTGTTCTTACTGAAGCAATAAACCAATTAAAATTTAATGGTGCTGACGTAAGCAAACTTCTAACTTTGACCAATAGTTCATTGGATTATAAATATGTACTTGAGGAACGTACTCGGCTTCAAGCATTAGCCGATCAAGCTATTCTCACTTCTTCTGACTTGGCCGGTGCAGATGCTGAAAACATTAAACTTTTTGAACCACAAGTTAAAGAGTGGGAAGCTATGTTAGGCAGTCTCCCGCAAACTGAAGCTCAAGTTAAAGCCATTCTTACTGCAGGATTACGTAATGTACTTGGCGCTGATGATCTGACCAAAGGTTCCAGCGATACTCTTGGTATGGCGGTATCACATGCTGTTAGTATTTACAGATCTAGATTAAAGAACAATCTAGCTGATGGTAGTTCTACTTTATCCTCAAAGTTTGGCGCAACTGCACATTCAGAAGCACTTGAATATGTACGGAAACAGATCAAAAATTCTAAAGAATCAGATAGCCCTTTCTTTGTACGTAGCGCTTTTTCTGATGATGGCGAAAGTGCTGGCAAGTCTTACTTTGCACGATTTGAGATTGGAGACGATTTGTATGTTGCTCCTCAAGTAACAACTCTTACTCAAGACTTCAGAGTAAGAATTACCAAAGATCCTGAACTGCTAAGAAAGTCACATGTAATTAGTAGCGCATATGCCTCGCAAATAGCACAACAAATAAAAAACGGAAAGCCTTTGATTTTACCCCCTTATATCCATGAGTTGACTTTAAATACTAAGATACCTCCTCATGAAATTATCAATCAACAACTTGAACTTAAAGGTTACAAGGAACGTGCAGTTTCAGGTGCCATTCAGAATTTAAAAGATTCTGATGAGGTTCGTGAACATCCTGAATTAGTCAATATTTTAAATCAGCCTTCACTATCCAACATCAATAATGTAGCTAATTCTGTTGGTCATAAAGTCAGGTCTGTTCGCATTGGCGGCGAAGGTTATAACGATATTGTTTCTTTAGGTCAGCAAGCTGGTTTTAAGGCTCCTAATGTTATGGCAGCTATGTGGGCAAATGAAACTGGTTATGGCAAGTATATGTCTGGCCGTAATAACCTTTTTAACATTAAAAGTACTGATGGTACTGGTCCTAAAACTACTACTAAAGAATTTCGGGCAGATGGTACTTCTTACTACACAACTGCTAGATGGCGTACATATGAGGCTCCAAGTCAATCAGTAGATGACTTTATTAAATTCATTTCTAAATATCCTGGTGTTAAAGAAGCTGAGACTCCTAATCAAATGCTCCAGGCTTTATACGATAACGGTTATGCCACTAGCCCTACGTATGTAGAAGATGTTTCACGTGTAATGACTGGTTATGGAATCAACCCTGATGCACCATTTATTAAGTATTCAGGACCACCCACACGTGATCCTAATTTATCTTCTAGTACACTACAACATGCTTACACAGTATCAGGTATTGGTTGGGGCTCAACAGGTTCGCATCTTGATCAGAAACAAGAAGATAACCCTAATACTCCAGAGAATGAAAAGGGTCAATATTACCATTACAAAGATCCTGAACTTATGGAATACATCTTTGCTGATGATCCTGAGTTAGGAATGATTCCTATTGGTGACTCTCCTATGACAGGCAGTTGGGAGTCACATACTAAAAGAGGATCTAATGGATATGATTATGGATTTTATGATGGTACAAAGATTTTCATTAAACCACCTGCACGTGTTGTCAGTAGTTTTCGTACATCAGAAGGTGATGACATGATGATTATTGAATTACCAAGTGGGCGCAGGTTTAAGTGGCATCATGGGAGGTCTTCCTGATGGATCCACAAGATAGAGAATTAACACCTGAAGAACAGGAACTACTTAAAGCTCAGGCTGAACGTAACGAACTAGCGGATATGGCTCCACCTATGGAGGTACCTAATCCTATGTTTGATCCTGAGGAAGCTCAGGCTCAGGCTGATGAGATGTTTAAACAAGCTGAAGATCTACGTGATAATGCACCTGATCAATCAACCTATCTTTCTAATACTATTGAGTCAGTAGCTGCACCTGTTATGGGTGTACTTGATTTAGGTCTAGATGTTGTAGGTATGATTCCGGGTGGTGAAGCAATTGATAATGCTTGGGATGAATCTACCAAGTATAAGAACCCTGGTATCCAAAAAGTAAGAGATATCTTTGGAGTTGTCTTACCAAGCATGGTTGGTGCTGGTCTTGCTGTAAGGGGTATACAAGGCATGACAAAGTTGCCAATGCTTATGAAAGGTTTGGCTGCTATCGGCGCTACTGGTGCTATTGATGGTGCTGTTACTTATGTCAGTGATACTACTGACGAAGGTGACAACCTGATGAGGATGCTAGATGATACAGCACCTTGGTTAAATATACCTGAAAACTGGCAAACACTTGATGGTGACAGTACTGAAGTACGTAAACAAAAGAATACGTATGAAGCTGTTGGATTGAGTGTTGTGGGTGATGTTCTTGGTTATGGTATTAACTTAGCCAAAATCCTTAAAGGAGGACGTGTACCTGACTTTATGAGTTGGTTTAAACCTGCTGATGAGACAGCTAGTAGCTATAAAGCTGCTAAAGAATTAGAAGCACCTAGTGTTATGCCAGATGATGAAGGTCTTGAAGTTCACGTTAAGACTCAAGCTTCACTTCGTGAATGGCAACAGGATGAAATTGCAATTAGGAAGCTAGAAGCTGATCCTGCAGGTGTTGGATATGATCCATTTATTACACCTAAACTTTCTACAGAAGCTGATAGGGCAACCCTTAGTGTTCCAGTGGCTGCAGCTGCTAAAAATATGGCTGATAGTGCATTTATTGATGCAGGTATTTCTAAAGGTTCTGCAGCTAGTCCAGTTACTTCACCACAATTAGCAAATATAGCTGATGGCAGCTCTGATGCACGTGAAGTTATTCTTGATGTTCAGAGTGATGTTGAAGTTTCAGGTCAATGGGCGGCTGCTAAAGAAGGAGTTCAAATACCTAAGCCTGTTATGGATCAACTTACAGAAAAGCAATATACACGTATCCTTGAAATCGATGACGATGTAGTTTTGAAAAATGCACTGTATGAAAATGCTAGCGTTATTGGTGACTTACAAGTCTCATATTTAAATGAGAGTTCTACTAGGGCTGCTGCGTTAGCGCTACGTGATCTTGCAAAGATCTACCTTGGTAATGGAGTTAGGCTTACCTCAACTCGAGTTCTTAATTCTACTGCTGGTGAGATTAGTGATATTGCTGATGCTGCTGTGCGTTTTAAAGAGGTTGCTAATCCTAATCGTATAAGAACTATGGTTCTTGATCGTATGGAACTTGTCATGCAAGAGTATGGCCTAAGTAAATATATTGCTGGTTGGTCTCTTAACAATAAAAAGATTTTTAGTAGCAAAGCCTATAAGGATAATCCTGATGAAACTATACAATATATCAGGAAAAATTTTGACGAAAAACGTGCTGAGATGGTTCAAAAATCAAAGAACCTTAGGCAAGAGATTGATCGTCTTTATGAAGTAAATCCTAATGCCATTGAGCCTTTAATGTCAGCGTTTTCCATGAGCAAGGGTGACATTACTACTCAAAAAGCTATGCTTGAATGGGCTAGTAATCAAGTCAAACTTAAAGGTTATTTAATTAGTCCTGATGGAGCTGGTATGAATATGCTTGCTCAGGGTCTTTGGGCAGTACGTTATAACAATGTTCTGTCTGGTATCTCTGCTCTCAGGGCTATTGCTGGTAACACTACTAACCTCATGGTCAAGCCAATTACGGCAATGATGGGGCATGGTATTGAAGCTGTATTCAATGGTGAATGGAAGAATTTCAAACGTGCTATTTACGCTTATGGCGGAATCATGGAAACCAACAGTCGTGCTTTAGGGCATGCTTGGGAGGGCTGGAAGAAGGCTAATGCTGATCCTCAAGCTTTTATAGACATCGCTCGTAAAGATAGAGTTGTCATTAGAGATGAGCAGCAGTGGGAATTACTCCAACAAATTTCTGATACCCAATGGGCTAAGAATGGAGATACTGGCAAGATGATGATGCACAACTGGGCAAAGATGAATAAAGACATATCAGAAATGGCTTTTATGCGTTATGGAACTAATGCAATGATTGCTTCTGATCAATATGTCAATGCATCACTTGCAACAGCAGCTTCACGTATGCGGGCTTATGACGAAGTATTTGAAGCTACTGGTAGGGCTCCTACAAAACGTGCTCTTGTAGCTGCTGAACGTAAGAACTATGAGGCTATGTTTGATAAAAATGGTCTGATTACAGACGATGCTGTCAAGAATAGTAGTTCTGAGTTAGCTCTTAATCTAGATACAGATGTTTCTAATAAAATTTCTAATCTAATTAACAATTTTCCAGTGCTTAAACCATTGTTTATGTTTCCGCGTACTGGTATTAACGCCATGATGTTGGGATTGTCCTACACACCTATCGCTCGTCTCGGTCCTAGTAATAAATACTCTAAGATTCTAACTGCTGGAAAAGATCCAGAAAAAATTTACGAGGCTCTTTTGGATCATGGTGTAAAACGCACAGATCCAAACGCTATGAATATCTACCAAAATCTTAGGGCGGAATACAAAGGCCGTATTGCTTTTGGAACTATGATTTCTACGGGTTTATTAGGCTATGCCGTTGGCGGAAATATCCGTGGTAATGGTCCTGTAAATGCTGCAGAACGTCGTGCTATGAGAGATAACTATGATTGGAAACCTAAAACCATTAACATTGGTGGAAAGTGGGTATCTTATGCAGGTTTAGAACCCTTTGATACTTTGTTAACTGTTATTGGTGACCTTGGTTACTATGCAACAGACATAGGTTCAGATCTTACTGAGGATGTCTTACACAAACTTTCTTGGACAGTTGCTGCAGGTTTTACTAACAAGACGTTTATGTCTGGTTTAGAGCCTTTAGTTAAACTAGCTTCTGGTGACAGTACTGCAATTTCTCGTCTCTTCGCTAATGAAGCACGTGCATTTGTTCCTTTATCTGGTGCTGCAGGTGTTTTAGCTAAAGCAATCTCTTCTAGCCAAAAAGATATTCATGCTGACATGGTTGGATATATCCAAAACAATATTCCGTTTGCTAATACTTTACTCCCTGAACGTATTGATGTTTGGACTGGTAAGCCACTTAATGACATAGACAATCCTGTGTTACGTGCTCTAAATGCAATGAACCCTGTACCTATTAGTGGTGGTTCTGAACCATGGAGACAGTGGTTGCTTGAGACAGGCTGGGATGGAATGAAATTATTACGTAAGGATAGTTCTGGTAAGTATGAGTATAAACCTGCTGAAAGATCTGAACTTTATAAGATTATGGGCAGAATGGGTCTGGATAAGAAAGTACAAAAACTTATGAAGTCACCACGTATTAAGCAAGAGCTTGCCAACATGCGTAGGATTCGTGGTTCTAACGCTTCTTTTGATTACGTAGATCTTCGTGCTCAGGATATGGAAGTATATCGGTATCTTAATAATATAATTAAAGAAGCTCAGATTTCTGCAGAGCAACAATTAACTATTCGTAATCCTACTATACGTGACAAAATTAAGGCACGTCAAATGGTTCAACATTCTGTTCGTACTGGTAGGTCTCCTGAGGCTAAAAAAATTGCCGAGGCGTTTAAGATAGATTTTAATAATCGGGATAAGTAAAATTGCACTTAGCTAATGGCAACTACACAGAATACATACACAGGAAATGGTAGCACTACTACCTATTCCTTTACATTTCCATATTTAAATACTACAGACATTAAGGTAAGTCTTGATGCTGTAGATACAACTGCATACACACTGTCTAACGCTACAACGGTTACTTTTACTACTGCCCCAACTAGCGGTGCAGCTATTCGTATTTATCGTGACACGAACTCAGATAATCTGAATGCTACTTTCTACCCAGGTTCTGCAATTAGGTCTTCTGATCTAAATAACAACTTTACTCAGAATCTTTATGTCACGCAAGAAGCTGATTTTAATGTCGATATTTCTAACGGGATTGCAAACACAGCTAAGACAACAGCTGATACAGCTTTAGCTGATAGTGCTACAGCTATTACTACAGCTAATGCAGCTGAAACTACGGCAAACACCGCTGATACAAATGCTAGTGCTGCTGTAACCACAGCTAATGCTGCCAGTGCTACAGCTACTACAGCATCTACAGATTCAGCCAGTGCGGTTACAGCGGCTAACACAGCATCTACTAATGCTAGTGCTGCTGTCGTTACGGCAAACGCTGCTGCAACTGATGCGGCTACAGCTATTACTACGGCTAACGGAGCGGTTACAACTGCCAACGCAGCTACCACAGCTGCTAACAATGCTCAGGCAGACGCAACTAGTGCTACGTCAACAGCTAATACTGCAATTACAAATGCAGGTAATGCTGTAACTACTGCTAATGCTGCGACTACAACTGCTAACAATGCAGATACTAACGCTACATCAGCATTGAATACTGCCAACGCAGCTGCCTCTTCGGTTGCTTCTGCCGCTTTCTATGCTCCTGCTGCAACATTAACTAACCTACCTGCCAGTCCTTCCAACGAAGATCGAGTAGAAGTAAGTGATTCTACAGGTGTCGAAAGTAATGCTGCTGTCAGCTCAGTGCCTTCAGGTTTTGTAGGAGCAGCAGATCTCACCGTGCGGGTTCAATACAATTCAGCATCATCTAAATGGGTCTTTCAAAATTATTTTTCTAGTGATCCAAATGCTAGGTATTTAACTAACCTCCTACCAATAGTTAAAGGTGACGGCACTTCTAGTGGACAAGTTGGAAAGATTACGCTCAACTGTTCAAATAATAATCATGGAGTTGCTATTCAATCTCCACCTCATTCTGCCGGTGCCACATATACACTTACATTACCAACAGGATTACCTACTTTAACAGGTCAATCTTTAACATCTGATTTAAGTGGTAATCTTAGTTTTTCGACGATTGATTCGGGTTTTATTACAACGAAGCAAACGTTAACGACTTCCAAAACTATTGATGCAAACATTAATGCTGCAATAATGGGCCCAACCGTGGCTATTGGAAACGGTACTAATATTACTGTTGGACAAAATTCTATTCTTTCAATTCTTAAATAACAATGGCATACGGATCATTAAAAGCTGACAGCATTATTTATGACAACAGTGGCTCCGACGTTACTGTTAGTGTTTCAGCGTTAGCAGGTGCAGGAAGCGCCGCACCACTAAACAATCCAACATTTACTGGTACTCCAGCTGGACCCACCGCTGTTGCAGGTACGAATACAACTCAATTTGCATCAACTGCATTTGTTCAAGCCGCCCTTGCGCTGCTTGTAGATAGTTCACCTAGCACACTGAATACTCTTAATGAGTTGGCTGCAGCGTTGGGAGACGACGCAAATTTTTCAACTACTGTAACTAACAATATTGCCACAAAGTTGGCACTTGCTGGCGGTACGTTGACCGGTGACTTAACTCTTTCTGGTGACCCTGATGCAGCTCTTAAAGCTGCAACTAAACAATATGTTGATGCAAACAAGGGTGCCTCCTTAGGTATCGCACTTGCACTTTCTTGATAAACTTTTTATTCGATTTATTATTACTTAAAAATGGCTGAAACTTTTAACCGGGCATCTAGTGCCCTTACAACTTCGTTTGCTGAAATTTACGCTGCGCCTACTGGCTCTGGCGATGTGACTGTGCTTCTTTCTGCGAATGTAGCAAACGTGGACACAATCAGCTCGGCTGATGTTTATCTATCTATTTACTCTGGCGGTTCTGCTCTTACTGGGGGTACTCTTGCGAGCAAAATTCGTGTACCACCTCAAGCATCAATGGAACTAATTGCCAACAAAGTTGTCCTTAAAGCTGGTGAAAGCTTGCAAGCTAAAGCTTCTGCTGCCAGCGATCTAGAAATGACTATTTCAGCATTGGAGATTACTTGATATGAGTAATATTCATCACAAAAATCGAGGTATTATTGGTGCTTATGATCCTCCTGAAGCCGGTTCAGGAAATACTTCGGGCGTATGGCAAGTGGGTGGTACAGATGATGTAACATTGACTTATGTATTTAATGACCCTACACCAGTTTCTACTGATATTGGATGGAGTCATGATGAGCCTGATTCTGGCAAGAAATATAATTATGGCACTCGTAACCTAACTGTTTTTTACGAAGATGCTTATGGAACTACTACCCATATTGCTCAAACCAGTGGAACAAAAGGCGGTTATACTGATCCTCGTCAGATGGGTAATGATGACGGTGCGGCAAACGCAAACAGTTTTATTGTTAGTAATAGCAATAAGAAATGTGGGTACAAATGGGTTAGCCAGGCAAATATCAAAGGATTTACTGCAAACGGTTTATATGGTGGTCGTTCTTTCAGCAATAATGGAACGCTTGATATCTTGACTTGGGACGGTTCTGCATGGTCTATGCTTGAAGAGGATGTTGATATCACAGAAAGCGGTACAATTGACTGGAGCGGTGCTAAAAAAACATATCTATTTGCTGGTGGGCCAAAAAAATGCAAAGGTCTAGCTATTCAAGCCAACTCTGTTTCGACTTATTGGGCAATATCTTACTTCGCCCCCATTGATGTTAATGATGCCATTTTCTTAGGTCACACTTAATTATGATTACTCTTATCCGTCCAATCCTATTCTCATTCATGAAGTCAGAGAAGGTTAAATTCCTAATTCTTGATCTTCTTAAAGCATATGCCAAGTCAACTGATAATGATGTTGATGACAA
>Ga0098050_1000284_pt1 | contig 19273 bp, 27 predicted proteins | sample 14_taG_FD_77070 | JGI IMG/M metagenome (GOLD analysis project Ga0098050, IMG submission 77070) | Marine viral communities from the Subarctic Pacific Ocean - 14_ETSP_OMZ_AT15311 metaG | ecosystem: Environmental > Aquatic > Marine > Oceanic | place: Pacific Ocean | collected 2015-01-18
GCTTCTCATGTGATGGTTGAACTTGCGAAATTAAAGCGCCTTCGGTACAATTGATCAGGTATGGGTTAAGCATGTTCTTTTTCGGTGATCCCAAGGCAACCGCTGAGCTTCTTTGGCTGGATTCAAAAAGCATGGATGGCCCAAAGATCCCAGATGTTCCGTTGGACGAGCTTAGTAAAAAGGATTTGGAGATTGCCTTTGCTTATCTTTACAGGGCTGTCTTTTTAGCGATGAGAGCAGAAGTGCCAGAGGACGTGATGCAGTCACTTATGGAGATTTATGACAATGCCTTTACGTTACTGGCCAACAAATCAGAAGACTTTGTGACCGCTATCAAGGGAAACAGGCACATCTATGTAACAGGATATAGCGAAGAAACTGTTACCAAGTACAAGAAGTTAGCTGGGATCATCTCTTAGGCAACCTAGCCCAGTTAGAGTCACCAGGATGTCACAGATCGGAGTATCTTTTACGCCTTCGGTGGGGTCCGTTATTAGTGTAGTGTTAGATAATTTTGGCTCCAATGAAATGCCAAGAAGTTATCAATCATCATCGTCCCTGTCATTGTCAGCTAACGGTGCTGCGGTGTTGACTGGCCCAGCCTTTAGGCAGAAGTATCAGTGGGTCATTTCTTCTATCCTGGATGCACCTGACGCTTATCAGGTAGACCTTTTGTTTCAGTCATGGGATCACGACAGGTCTTTGGGCTTACCTGCTGCTTGTGGTGTAACGGACCAAACCTGGGGGCCTTCAATTTCTACTAATGCTATCTTTGTCACTCCTCCTTCTTTCGTGAGGCTTAGCCCTAAGTCAACTCTGGTTTCTTTCGGTTTAGAGGAGGTTTAATAGTGTCTTACTTAGCAACTGGTACAAGGATTAGAAGTCTTACTATTAAAGGCATAGATTATAGTTCATCACTTGTCAGTTGGGAGGTCTCTGACGATAGCGCGTACAACAATGGCTGCATTAAGACAAGTGGCCAGCTAGTTCTTGGCAGACGCGTTGGAGGTCCGCCAATTGAGGACTATGACAGAAACATTTTTAAAAGAGGTGCCATAGTACTTCTTGACATGACTAGCCCCAGTGGTAGTGTCTACCGTCATCCTCGCGGCTACCTGTACATAATCTCCACTACCTATGACGCAGAGTCGGAGACGCTTGCAGTTGAGATTGGATGCAAGTTGACTCTCATGGCATTGACGGAAGAGATTGACGAATTGACCGCTATAGTTCCGGTTCAGCTTGATATCGCTCAGACCACTTTTGCCAACTGTTCCGCTGCATTTGCCTCTATTGGTCAATACGTTTATCAGGACAACACAGGAACTCTTCAGACAGGAGTTTTCTATGACGGAGACGGACAAGACTCAGTAGCTCCTGGCGAATGGGTGTCCATTTTGGGCGTTACTGCTGTTGCCGTTTCCCCGCTAGCTGGAACAGGAGCTATTCCTGATCAGATCAAACTTTCCTATCAAGTTCCTTCTGATGGAATTCCTGGAGATGACAGGGGTAAGGTCGATACTGTTACGACAGAGTCTTACTACTTCTTGAAGTACCCTGCGTCGATTTTTGCGAGACAACCTTTCCCTGGCGGAGGCGGTGGCGGAGGTGGAGGCGGTGGTGGTAGCGATCCTGGTGATCCTGGCTCTCCTCCTGGAAGTAACGACCCTAACAACCCAAGTAACGAAAACGACGGCAACGGGAACCCACCTCTTGGCAACATCGGTGACGTGAATACAGGCAACCCAGCTGGCCCTGGGAATTCTAGTTCGTGTGGTAACGCTCCGGGCTCGCCTCTTGGCAATCCTTACGGATCTTATAGTGGCTAACCATATTTAACCGTTAATAAAACCCACAGCCTGATCGAAAAATGTCTAGCTCCTTCACATACAGCGTCAACGAAATTCCCGAAGAGCTTTGGGACTTTATGAAGATCAGGTACACCAGCTGTACCTTTGGCTATGGATTAACCGAATCGCCGTTATTCGTGCCTGCCTATCGGTTGGACACATCCTCAACAACCTACGACGCTCCTGGAGCCCAAGTCTCTTCCTCTTTGAAGGAAGTGTACGGCCCAGCGGTAGAGGCAAACGGTCAGTATTACGCTGACTCGATGGCGTATTGTCGAGCGATCTGGGCGACAGAATGCAACCCGAACGGGAGCTGTCCTCAGGATGGAATGGAGAGAATTCTCTTGTCTCGTGTCGAGACTACCAACTACTATGGGACCGCTAACGAGCTTATTAGAACTGTTACCGACAGATGGGTTCCTACCCTTACTGTGGCTCAGCCCAGTGATTGGCGATCCGGCGTTGTTCAAGGTATTCCTTTAGAATTTAATAATAATCTTTCCACAACAGATTTGTTTAGGATATCAAGAACCGACACGACTTATTATCAAGTAGGCAATGCTAACGTTCAGAAGGACATCTTGTACAACAGTCTGTCTTCTAGAGGGGTGGGTCTTGGCGGTAATCTTGACGCGCTGCAGGGAATCCGGACAGAGACAATTAGAACGTCTACCTCAACCACAACAATTGACGTAGCTCCCGACAGGCTTAACAGCGCGACTACTGCTACGACCGAGCTAGAAACTGATATCGTACTTTCTACTGGACGATATGTAGAGCCCCCGGACGAATCTGGCCCTTATGTTTTAGATGCTCAAATTCCAGTGCCTTTGTTATTTGAGACAGAGGCAGAGATTAACGCTTCTGTTGAAGCGTATGAAAATTACCTGACCAGGATGATCAAAGGAGAGGCTTACGGCCTACAGATAGCAGAGCAGATGAGGGAGGATGTCGCTACAACTTGGTACCCAGGACAACCTTTCAGGTACTACGATCCATCAAAGGACAGGGTCTTGGCTATGCGGATGGACGCAGTGACATGGGGTGTCTATCCAGAAGAGGCAGCTTTTGTCACTGAAGGTCTTTGGCTTGGTTTTTCCAATGGTGATGTAACTGTTCCGGACAACATTGTAGGAAACTCTTTAGCAGATATGGGTGGTGGTGCTACTCCTCCCACTACGCCGATTCTCCCAACTATTACAAACGAAACTGCTGTAGACTCTGGTTCTTTCTTCTATATTGTAAATATCAACTTGGCATTTTCTGTTGAAGTGGACGCTCCTGGCAACGATGGTATTCTGCCTGTCTTCCCTACTGACCTAGTTTATCCGGTTCAGTTCACTAGTACCTGTTTCGTTGGTGGCTTCATTGTTGAGCCTGGTGGTATTCTCGCTACAGATGCTGACGGTTCTGTTCCTATTGACAGCGCAGGCAGTTTGTTAATTGACGGTGCTGTTATTGTTACGGCTGATTTGTTTGCAACATAGGAATCCTACGGCGACTCGAATTAGAAAGCATGGCAATCGCCGCAAAAATATCCAGTGCGGAACTTACGGACCAGCTTGTGAACCGTTTTGTGGATTCAGTATTTGAGGCCCGTTTAATCAATGCGTCTGGCACTGTTTACGAGCCTGGAGTTACAAACGATGCCACTTTTTTGGGGTTTGAGGTTACCCTTGGAACCGGAGGATATCAGCGGCAGGTGATTAGCTATTCAAATACAGACGTCAGCCTTTACGGAGACGGCGGAGTGTCTATGGTGACAAAGGCTACTGTCTTTGCCCAGGATGGCTCTGCGACCTCAATTCCTTTCTCGCATGCTGCTCTAGTCTGGAGTACTGGCAATGTAACGGCCCTCGATGCTCCGTCTACTACTCCGACCGCTGGTGTTGATGGTACTTATACGAACATCCCTGTAACTTCCGTAGGCGGTTCTGGAGTAGGTCTAAAGATTGATCTCCAGATCAGTGGAACTGGAACCGTATTTGACGTCTTTCTATCCGGTAAAGGTTACGGTTACGCCTCTGCAGATGTCCTGCAGGTCCCAGAGGCAGTGCTTGCCGGTATTGGCGCTGTCAGCACTGGAGACGGCAACCTGGATCTAAGTGTTGACACCGTTTCAACTCCATCTCAGGCAGGTCAGATCTTCTCTGTCGCGAAGGTATCTTCTCCCGCTGTATTGACAGCTGGTAACGAAGCCGTGTTTTATTGGAATCTGAAGCAGTTTGGTTTCTTTAATGTGTAATCATGAGCATAGTAAATCTTCAGCAAAGAAGTACTGCTAACCGCATTGCGGTACTCCAAGAAAGAGCCACTGAGGTCCTTGTCCAGGGCGACTTTAGCGGCAGTGTGACTGGCGTCTGGGTCAAGCTTGGAGACAGTGGAGAAGGGCAGGTTAAATACAAATCGAAAGTCTATGTAACCAAACCTATTGGCTTCACTTCCATTCCAAAGGGAACCGAAGTTGAGCTTAGCTATGCCAACGGTATCTACTACAGCAAATTCTAATGGCTATTAATCCTGTTTCGATGACGTCTCAATCCGTCACGACCAACACCGACGCAATTATTCAGGTCGTCTATGCTGAGCCTGATCCAACGGCACTGCTTGCTACAGCTGACATCCCTGGTAGGTTGCTTGCTTTCTTTAACGGGTCTTCAGGTGTTGTTAACCTGTATATGGTTGATAATAGTGGTTTGCGCTTACTGAGAGTGGCATGAGTATTTCCAGGCCTATCATTGTCGCTTCGACCAAGACCAGGAGAAGTATTGGCATGACGGTAGGACGTATCACGTCAGCTATCCCTCCAGATACCAGGGTCTATGTTGACGATGATGGGCTTGTTCAGGGAGAACTACAGCTAGCGGAAAGAGAAGGCCAAATGCTGTTCTATCAAGTACCTGGAGGCGGTGGACAGATAATTATGTATGTGGTTGTTAATACTGGAGGAGCGCTAGGACCAGCTGACGGAGGTAACTTTGAAACTGGAACTTCAACTGGCAATAACACTGTCGCCGATGGAGGTAATTTTGAAACCGGAGCTTCAACCGGCAACGATAATATCGTCGATGGAGGTAACTTTGAAACCGGAATTTCAACTGGGGTTTTTGGGAAACTCAGTTGGGCTCCAGTTGTACCGAATACAGTTCCGATAGACCTTAGGTCAGGCAAGCCCAAAGACCCTCTCTATAATTTTTACGGCTTACACGCATCATAGGTAGACTACGCCAACTAGACAGATAGCATGTCCGGCTGGAGGAATTGGAATGAATCAAATAATCGTGATGATTTAGGACCCAGTAGCGACTTTCTGTCAGCGGGAACTGAGCCCTATGACCCTTACGAGGGTGCTGATAATTCTGACCTCACAAGATGTTCGGATAGTAATCAATGCGCTTCTGGTTGGGTATGTTCGGGAGGCTTTTGTGTTGATAATAATGGAATGCCCCCTAACGGTTCTACCGATCCAGTAGTAACCTCTCCTGGATTTCAGGACGCTAATCCCGGCTATACGCCTCCGAATAGCAATCCAAATATACCTAACAGTGGCAGTAATAGCAACGTTCCTATCGGAGCAAGATATCCTCGCGGCACTGGCAGTGGGCGTGGCAGTGGTGGTTTGTCCGGGTGCGGCAGAGACAATATAACCGACCCAAACAGCAACAAGAGGACGGCAGGCCTGTGTGAGCCAAACCCCGCCGACAACGGTTGCAGGAAGAGTGGCTGTGGTCCCGATCGTGGCAGAGCACACGACTGCTGTGGTCAAGAACGTTGTTGTCGATACGCCGCTGACGGTGTCGGTGTTAGCGTGGCATGCAACTGCGGCCCTTGTCCGCCTAGGGAAGATTCATGCAATTCTTTTTGCGACTCTTATAAATCAGCCACTGGCGACCTTATGCCTGGTTGTGATCCAAGCACTGTTTGCGATGAATGTTCGGACTGCGTTGGCAGTCTCCGTGGACTGCATTGCTCAGCAAAACCCGAAGGTACGGGGCCTTGCCAGTGTGAGGGGAGTGGGTGTGGGCTTGCCTGTGAGAACTGTGACCCTGATGGGGTGTGCCGCCTTGACTGCGAAAGATGCACGGTTCCTTATCCAACGTATGCCCGATGTTCTTGTGGCTACTTTGAAAGTATAGCTTATGTAAACGTTTGTGGTGAGCGCAAGACTATATCCGTAGATTGCGAGTCCCTTTGCCGAAATGAGGACGATCCTTGCGCGGGGTCATGCAGTACTGTAACTTGGTGTGAAGGCGAAGAACCGCCATGCCCTCCCAAGTCCACCTGTACTAATAATGGTTTTGTCAGTGCCGGCGGCAGAACTTGTTACTTTAAAACTGTTTGTGATAAATCAAGCGTGCCTCCGGAATGTGGGGAATGCGACTGCAATTGTGACGACGATTGTCGCGACTGTGAGATCTGTGGTTCATCAGGCATCTGCATAGATGACCCTGAATGCGGCGAACAAGACTTGGTCTGGGAGTCCCCTTCTGAATTTCCTGGCTATCCTGGTAATACATTAAACAGTGTCGGAAGTGCGCCTAAAATAATAAGAGGCCCTTATAACGTCTTTGAAAACTCGACTGTTCCTAACCAGATAGTTGCCTACTTTGATTATAGCACTACTCGCTGCAATGGCGTTATATCTACAGGTACTAGTATTCGTTATGCTGTTAAGCCAAACGTTCCAACCTATGGAGGCTGGTACATTAAGTACCGTGGAGGTCGATGTCCTCCATAGGAAGACTAGCAAAGTTAAAATAGAGCCCTGTGGCAGTCTTCCCTGACAGGATAGTACTTAAGAACTCGACTGACGTAGAGGCGGATATCAGGACTGCTATCGAGACAGGTGGTACTGATGCTATCACTCAGGGCGAGCTGGTCCTTGGGCTTAATACTGGGACCGCTACTCTGTTCACCAAAGACGCTATCGGAGATATCGTAACGATTTCCGGTACCGGTGGTGGCGGTGGCAGTGGTGGCGGCTTTTGGGGTGGCGGTGATTTTACCACTGGTGTCTCTGATGGAGCAGAGCCTGATGGCGGAGAGTTTACTGTATAGCATTTGGCATTCTAGTCCAGACAGAATCATGTTATGCCAGTCCCTTCTTACCGTGTTCCCGTTCGAGTAGCTCGCGGTACGTTGGCTGCACTAACAGCAGGCTTATCCGCTCTAGAAGAAGGCGAGCTTTGTTATGCAACTGATGAAGACGCTCTGTATGTAATCGAAGGTGGAGTGCTAACTCAGGCAACAGCTACTGGAGACCTTATAGACGATACAACTCCTCAACTTGGAGGCGCTTTAGATACTAATAACTTTGAGATCATTAGCACTAGCGCAGGCAATATTAAAATAGCACCTGACACAACTGGTGTTCTTGAGATAAGAGGAAACATCGGCAATGATGCAGCCATCCAGCTGAACTGCGAGACGAATGGTCACGGCGTCAAGATCAAATCCCCTCCTCACAGCGCCTCAGCTACCTACACGCTGGTTCTTCCTGAAAATACGGGGACTACTGGCCAAGCTCTTACCACAGACGGCTCAGGGGTCCTATCCTGGTCGACTCCTTCTACGGTAGGTTCTATCGCTGACTTGACAGACGTAAGCTCTACGGCGGCAACGGACGGTCAATTCCTAGTCTGGGACAACACAGCTAGCGAGTGGACTCCTACTACATCTAGCGGTGGTGGTGGTGCAACTGCCCTGGATGGCCTGACAGACGTAAACGCTTCATCTCCTACAGACGGCCAGGTCCTGTCTTGGGATAACACAGCTAGTGAGTGGGTGGCCTCTACTTCTGCCGGCGGCGCTGGTGCTACGACATTGAGCAGCCTAAACGACGTCACGACTGACGCCCCTAGTGTTGGTGAGATCCTCTACAAAGATAATGACGAGCACGAATATCTTTCACTCTCTGACCTGATGGCAGGCAGGGAAACTGTTACGAGTGCCGTTAGCGCTACTCTTACGACAGACACAGGCCTTGCTGGTATCAATGGTTTCTACGCCGACAATACAGCACTGACAAACGATGGGTTCACCTACATTGTTGGCTCTTTGGATGCCGACGATTCCGTTGTGCTTGTGCCGACAACAACAGGCGCCTGGGATTCGGACTATGACAGCATCAATTACGCTGGCCAAGTGATCTCTGGTCCTGCAGCCCTGAAGATTAATACTAACGGCACCGTTTACCTGGATTCTGGCAACAACGGTTACAACGCCAGAAGTGGAAACTTTGGTACTGACCACCCCAATGCTGACCTCTGTGTTTCTTGGATGTCTCAGGACACAGAGACCAGGAGGGCCGGGTACAAAAGATTGACACAAGACGGCACAACGTGGTTTGTTGTCAGAGTTGATTTCAAGATTCCTTACAGCAGCGGATCTGAAGGAATGCCCGTCGAGGTCTGGTTTGGACTGGACGGCCGGATCCGTCAGTACTTTGGATCGTTTATTGGTACGACAAGTACCATGGTGGTCGGGTCAACAAGGCAAGGTATCAGTAACACCGGAACGATCCTGACTTCTGTCACGGGCAACTCTGCAGATGGCGGTGAAATGATTGCCTATGGCGCACCGATTCCTGTCCTTGGTTTTGATGGTGCCAAGCTAGAGGACTTGTCGGATGTAGGCACACCGGCCAACGATTACATCCTTATCTATGACTCAACCACAACTAGCTGGGTTCCTGAACCGATTGCACCGGTAGCCACGACTAACCAGTACAGCGATCTAAGCAATAAGCCAACAGTTCCTGCCTCGATTGATGACCTGACTGATGTCGATACCACTACTACTCCGCCTGTAAATGGTGATTCATTGGTCTGGGACAACACTCTTTCCACGTGGATGCCAAGCGCTGTTAGCGGTAGTGGCGGAGGCGGTGGAGCTGTCAGTAGTGTGAATGGCGATACCGGAGCTGTCAGTCTTGGGATAGAAGACATGGACGACTTTGCCCTTTCCTCTGTCTCCTCCTTTACTACCTATGAATACAGCAACTTTACTGGCACTAGCGCCGGCACTATGACGTCAGATGGCGACTGGGCTGTATTCACTGGTGGCGGACCTGGCAGTATCTTGACGGTCTACTTCCGCAAAGTCGACAGCAATGGAGATGAGATCGAGCTTGACCTTGGGTTCCCTGCCTCTACTGGAAACTTTGGAGATCCCGTTGAGCTTTACGCTTCTCATGATGCGTTGACTTGGTTCAGGATTAACGAATCGGCGGTTCAGACTTCAGGTACAGACGCATGGGCTATGAACCTTGATGCGACAGCTCAGGCATCTATGGTTGGCAGTGGCACTCTTTACTTGACATTCACCGATCCAAATTCGACAGAACCGCTGGCTAACAATGACGTTCTGCAATACAACAGCACCGACTCGAAGTTCAAGCCAGTTCAGCTTCCTGCTGTTATTGACAAGGCTACGCTCAAGGCAGAAGTCGCGGCTTCGACAAGTTTTTCTGACTTCCAGACAAGAATGGCTGCTCTTTGAGTCATCGGTAAACTAGCCCAGCTTTTGAGCAGCAATGAGTTTTGTAAACGAGCTGAGCTGCGACGGGGTCATACCAACTGGCCCTGTATCTGCGTGGCCAAAAGAGCGACATGACGAAATGATTAGTAGGTCGGTGCCTAAGAAGAAGATGCCTGGTGTAGGGACCATGGCCAAGGGTCTTGCGCAAACTGCTGGTCAAGCGGTAAGGTTCGGCAAGGCGTCTGCAGAGGTTAGAGAGGAGCGCTACAGGACGTGCAAGGCCTGCCCCTTATTTGATCCAGACAGTAAGCGATGCACTGATTGTGGTTGCTTTATGGAGGCGAAGACCTGGGTGGGTGGTGATCCCGACATGCTATGCCCTCAGAAGAAATGGAGCCGATAGATGCCTGCTGATACCGTCTGCCCGAATCAGGGCGAAATGAGTGACTGCAAGAAAAAACCAAAATGCAAATGGGGTGAATGCGACGGACAGGCTTTGCCATCGGACCCGGATGACTATTGTGATTTTGGATATGAGTTTAGAGAGGACTATTGCGACTGCAAACTCGTTGCTGCTCAAAGATTTATTACCAGTTGGAGATACGCAGATATCGTGACTGCATCCTGTGGCACAAACGGAATAAACGGCTGTATCCCCAATGGGGATATTTACTTTCAAACAGTGATTATGCGCCTGCCTTATTCGCAAGAGTACTGGATCCCCAGTGGCTTGGTTCACATTCAATCTATTTCGCAATACTGTCCAAACGGCCCAATTGACTGCGGTAGGACTCCAGCAAGCTACGGGATCAATTTTGGCGTGTTTAGAGCTAGCGACGGGCAGCCTTATACCCTTGACTATACTTACCCTGGTTCTGTAGGTACAGGTGTTTTTTATTGTGGTAACAGTGACGACACTTGCGTGCTTTTTAGAATGCAATCTGACCCATCCAAGATAATCGGGGTCATGGGACCAAGCGGGTGGGGCGGTGCTGTTGGATGTACTTACACCAGTTACACCCTAGAGTCTATTGAGCCCTACGAACCCCCTTAGGCATACTACGCGGTAACAATCAACCAGGCGTGATGCCTGGCTTTTAAAATGGCTGAAGAGAACATGACTCCTGAGACTGAAGTCAGCGCTCCTCAAGGCAACCTTCAAAGCAATGAGATGATGCCTCGCTCTGAAGCGGAGAATTTGCTTAAGGCTTTGAAGGCAGAAAGAGAAACTCGCAAACAGTATGAACGTGATTTGAAGGAATCAAAAAATCAACTGGAAAAATTTGCGGAGATCAACCCAGAGGAATACACCAAGCTACAAGCAGAGGCTGCAGAAGCTGCTCGAACGCAAGCTCATTTCGGGGAAGCTAAAGAAGCTATTGAGCTAAAGTATAGCAAGCAAGCAGAAGCTGCGGCACAGGAAGCATTGACAGCTAGAAATGCTTTAGCAGATTATCAGAAGAAGTACGCGCTTGAAAAGATCTTCTTTTCAGCCGGAGGCCGTACTGACGCAGCTGATGGGGTAAGCTTTTTTGACATGATGTCACAACAGATCGAAAGCAAATTTCGACAAGAGGCTGACGGTAGCTTGACTGTTATCGATTCTGCTGGCGATCCTGTTCTTGATAAAGAATCTGGTAAGCGAGTTTTGGCCGAAGACTTCATCAGTTCTTTCAAGAATCATCCTGTTTATGGTACTTTCTTTAAAGGGTCTAAGGGAGCTGGGGCTGGTATCGGCTATGGTGGAACAGACACTAACGGAATGCCTCAGGAAGACTTGTCAGGCCTAAGTGCTACTGAACTCTTCCAACGTGCTTTTCGGTAATCGAAAGCTAAAAGTAACTAGCAAAGGGTCTTCGCGGACCCTTTTTTAGTAACATAGGTATTATATGAATAGCAGCCCAGAAAGGAAACTCTGAGATGGAGTGGACTGGAAGGGTGCGATTGCCGACGTTATTGTGAAAATAACTGAAGCGCTAACACCCAATCTTCGTTCAATCATCTTTAGGTAACACAAATGGCACTTACTCTGCTTGAAGCCCAGAAACATGCTAAGACTCCTCAGGAGCTAGCTGTTGTAACAGAGCTTGCAGCTGGTCAGCTGATGTCTGTTCTTCCTTTCCGCTCTATTGAAGGCAACGGCTTGTTCTGGAAGCGCGAAGAAAGCCTTCCTGACGTGGGATTCCGTAACTATAACGCTGCCTTGGCCGAAAGCTATGCAGAAGTTTCTCAGCAGTCAGAAAGCTTGAAGCTTTTCGGCGGTGACATCAAAATCGATTCTGCAATCGTATCTCTGGAAGGTTCTGAAGCCAAGGCTTATCAGATCCAGGCTCGCGTGCGCTCTATGCGTCTTGCATGGGAAGCCTTGTTCATTAATGGCGATTCCAACCAGGCTCCTTCTGAATTTGACGGCTTGGCTGCTCGTATTGCTACCGGTTCCTCTCAGTATTTCGCCAACGGTGGCGGTGCTCTTGACCTTGGCAAGCTTGACGAAGCTATCGACAACGTCGACGCTGTAGGCGGCTCCAAGTACATCATCTGCTCCAAGTCTATGCGCCGCGCCCTGACTCGTCAGACCCGCGCTAACACTCAGATCGACATCGTCCGTAACGATTTCGGTTATCAGCAGCTTGTCTACGCTGGCCTGCCTGTTTTGGAACTGGACCGCGACCACCAGAACGTTCCTATCCTTGACGGCAACCCAGCAGCTCAGGATCTCTATGTTGCTTCCTTCGGCCCTGATCAGCTGACCGGAATCCAGAACGGTGGCATCAACGTTCGCGAACTGGGTGAGTCCTTCTCTCAGCCTCAACTCGTCACAAGGGTTGAGTGGTTCTGCGGACTTGCTCTTGTTAATGGTCGTGCAGCCGCACGCCTCCAGGGCATTGACGCAACCGCTTGATCTTATTATATCAAAGATAGATTAATAATAAAGGCCTCTTATAGAGGCTTTTTTATTGTCTATAGGTATCATAAGATGTAAGTCGAGACTCGCTCTGGTCAGACTCGACTCACGTAAACACCCTATCTGGTATTACTATTATGGCTGCACGCTCTTCAGGAATGTTTCCTCGCGAAGGTTTTAACCTTGACAGCGAATGCGAAATTGGCCTCACTCCATCAGCTGCTGCAACAACTCTTTCTAAAGCCAAGACCATCCGCGTTATCGTTGTCGGCCTGACTGGTGGCGATGCGACCGTAACTCTTGGCGGTCAAGATGTTGTCATCGCTGTTGCTACTGACCTTGACCCTAATGGCGTCGGCGTGGCTCACGTCCGTGGTGCTCTTTGCGATGCTGATAACAACGTTGTTTACGCGGTTAGCAACCTTGGTACTGCTGGCGGTGTATTCTACGAATTGGTTGATGGCCCTAGCCGTTAATCTGAACAATTAGAACTTTAGTTTTAGAGGGGTTCTCCCCTCTTTTTTATGGATTGTTTTCATAAGTCCACAGCTCTATAATGGTAAACTAATCCATCGACTTTATTTAAATGGCTTATCTTAAGAATCGCCCAACTTGGTTTATTAAAGAAGGGGTTCGCAGAGCTGCTTATTACACTATTCAGGCTCGTGAACTAAGAGCTGAGGGCTTTGTAGAAGAAGGAGAAAAAGCCGAAGTTGCTGCTATTTCTAAACCAGCTCCCGAAGTTGTAGTAGAAGCAGGAGTGGATGCCTACGACGTTGATAGTCTTAAGCCGGACAAAAAAGAGCAGGTCGAACAAGAGGCTCCTCTTAGTGCTATGAGCAAGTCAGCATTGCTTTCTTGGGCACTAGAACAGGGCCATGAACTCAAGAGCTCCTTTACTAAGAATGAAATCCTAGAAATCTGCAAAGAAATTAAAAAGACTAGCACTACGGAAGTCTAGAAGCATGGAAATTACTTACTCTGTTGGCCCTCGTTATATCGACGGCTTTAATATTGATCTCGACTCGGACTCTGGCCTTGTCAAAGAACAAAAGGAAACAATAGTATCCGACCCGGTAACAGGACTTGCCGGTCCAGGCTATCAACCGGGGCAGAAAAACTTAGACGGAAGTGACCTTTAGTACAGGTATTCTAATAGAAGGTGAGGTCAATCGTGCCAGAGTCTCTTTTGATAATGATCTCAACAGCTTTACTGGGCTGGGGAACCTTTACCTGGAGAAGAGCAGAGGACGCTTTACATGTAGCAAGGCGTAGCATTGACGCTACCGATCGCTTGGAGGTAAAGGTGGCTGAGAACTATGTAACGAAAGAGGATTTGAAAGACTCAATCGAAACCATAATGCATGAGTTTACTAGAACAAGAGAAGACATAAGTACTGGATTTAGTCTTATTAGAGGCAGTCACAAAGAAGCCACTTATCAGACGAACGAGGCTATTCACCGGCTTGAAGACAAGGTAGAGCACTATGTCAGCGAGCAAGCGCAAAGGAACAGAGACTATCGCTCTAGAATAGAAAAGTACGACTTGGGCTCATGACAGCTAAATCAAGAACCGCAAAATACTATGCAAGCAATCCTGAAGCTCGCGCTAAAAAGAAAAAGTACGATACTGCTTACCATTCCAGTACAGAAAGGAAAAAATATCGCAGCGAGTTAAATGCTGCTAGAAAGAAACGCAAGATCTATGGGCGTGGAGGTGGAGATATGTCTCACACAAAAACAGGTAAACTAGTTCGAGAGTCAGTCTCAGCTAATCGGGCCAGAAATGGAGCCGGTGGAAAACCTAAAAGAAAGTAATCATGAGTCTTTACAAAAACATCAACGAGAAGAAGAAGCGCATTGCTGCAGGCAGTGGCGAAAAGATGCGAAAGCCTGGATCAAAGGGAGCACCTAAGGCATCGGCTTTTAAAAAAGCTGCTAAAACGGCTAAGAAGAAGAAAAAGTAATGGCAGCTAAAAAGAAAGACCCGAGACTGGCCAAGAATAATCTTTCTGGTTATAACAAACCTAAAAGGACTCCTAGCCATCCAAAGAAGAGTCATGTCGTATTGGCCAAAGAAGGCGATAAGACTAAGTTGATTCGTTTTGGCGAGCAAGGCGCTAGCACAGCTGGAAAGCCTAAGAAGGGAGAATCGGATGCCATGAAACGCAAGCGTTCAAGCTTCAAGGCTCGTCATGCTAGAAACATTTCAAAAGGAAAAATGTCTGCGGCTTATTGGGCTGACAAGGAGAAGTGGTGATGGCACTACCTTTGGTTACTGCTCAGAAAACAGGGAAGAAAAAACCCATGACAAAAAGAACTAAGAAAAAGTCAAAAAAGACTTCGCAAAAGCGTAAATTTTATTAATTGCCACTATAAGGCCAAGCGAGGTCGATATCACCTTTCCACACATCTGGGTCTATAGGTGTTTCGGCTACATATTCACAAAAGAGTCGTTTCATCTCTTCCAGTGGGATGCCAACGTCTGTTGCCATTAGTCTTACATTTGACTGCCCTCTGAATAGGATGACCAAGGCTTCGTCAATCGTTGTTTTCATTCCAGGGACTGTTTAGCTCTATCTTACCCCCGAGAGGGGTTTCTCCGTTGAGATCTTCCGAAAAGACCGGACTTGCCACTTTTGCTGGCTGAGTTAACTTTTCTACTTGTCTGTCGACATCTTCCATAGTTGCAGCGGTCTTCCATTCCACCCAGAAAGGGAACCATTGTTCATGGATCTGTTGTAGTGTCTTGTTTTGCCTGTGCAGTCCGTTATGCCAAAGAGCTCTAATTATCTCTACGACAAGAGCTCTCCAGATCATCGCTTGCTGCTGGGGGAGTAAGGGAAAACTTTACGCAATGCTTCAATAATCACATCTAAAACGCCATTGCCTTTGATAGGCAGGTGGGGAATAATTTCCGAAGCAACGAATAAAACCAATCCAATAATAACGGTCGTTTCCATAATTTTATACTAAGGATTGCTATATTGTGCCTATCGGCATCCTAGACGCAGGGAGCTAAGCGAGATGATTTTATCCTCTGCCGACATTTTACGGATTCTCGGCGGGAGCGAAATTATTCGTCTATCCGCTAACTTGCAAGTTGTTGATAAAAAACCTGTATTTAGCGGACGAGAAGGCTTATATATTTACATTGCTCGATTCCCGACTGTTATAGAATTTGAGGCAATTTTTAGTCTTTGGATCGAGAATGACGATTCCGAACCATACGATTTAGTCATTTCTGAGTTGAAAAGGCTTCTGCCTAGGAACGATGTCGTAGAAGGTCTTTTAACAACAGTCACATCAACGGAATTCAGGTCTCAGGACACAGAAGAAGCCCCTACAGCACCTCCTCTTAAGGAGACAGACGCTTCGATATCCGAAGGCCTGTTCAAGGCACTAGACGCCTCAATATCCAAAGACCTGCTTGAGACGCTCAGAGAGGACATACAAGACCAAATGCTGCTGGTTAACTCTGGTCGAGACGGCAAAGACGGCCAGCGTGGTAAGGATGGCAGGGACGGCGCTGACGGGACCGACGGCCAAGACCTTGCAGCTTCAGACGTAGATCTAGAGGATCTGCGGAATGTAGGTGAAGGCATTCACAAAGAAGTCGGACAAGTCTTAACTTGGGACGGGAGTCGGTGGACAAACCGCTTCGTACCTCAAGTTTTCTCAGCAGGCGGAAGTGGTGAAGGTGGTGGCGCTCAGTACATAAACGATCTTCTAGATGTTGATACTGCGACAAACCCACCTAACGTGGGGCAGGTTCTGGAGTGGGATGGAACTGATTGGATTCCAGCAAATCAATCGGGGGGTGGTGGCACTTCGATAGGGACCACTATATTGTGGAAATTCCACGACCAGCCAGGAACTCCAGCTCATCGCAAGTTTCATACAGATGACTCAGATCCTCTCCTGGTTTCATTACTTACTGTTAGCCATGTAAACGAAAATAATTCTGATATTTCTGCACTGCTTGCAGCAATATTATCTAACACGGCTAAGCTGCATGTATCAAACGTTGACGATCCATCTGAAGTACATATTTATCAGGTAGATAGTTATACAGCGTATCAAGACTATTACGATATTAGTGTAACACATCTTGACAGCCCTGGAGTAGAGCTTGATTATGTCAACAATCAAATCTACTCCTTTCTATTCCTGGAGTCAGCTGCGCCTTCTGACCTGAATGATATCGGAGATGTTTATGCTCCAAGCCCAGCGGACGGAGAAGTCCTTACCTGGGTAGATACTGATAGTCGATGGGAAGCTCAGCCTGTTGTTGTCGGAATACCAGAAGCGCCACAGGATGGTAATTACTATGTAAGGCAGTCTGGGCTATGGGTCGATCTTGCGTCCGCATTAGAGGATATCGCCAGCAGAGCTACTGATGGAGGTAACTTTGAGACAGGAACCTCGACCGGCAATGGTAGCATCGTTGATGGAGGTAACTTCGAGACTGGAACTTCAACTGGTACTAATGCCACCGTTGATGCTGGGCTAATTACTTAGTCGGAACCCTAGCCAGAGTAAGACTTATCGATGCCAGTTCCCGATCCCCGTAATAAGATTTTGCCGGCTCGTGGCAATATCTCTACCCTCCAAACTAATGTTAGTTCTTTGGACGAGGGAGAGATTTGTTATGCTTTAGATGAAGATCAATATTACCAGAAGGAAGGTGGAGTACTGGTTAGCGTAGGTGCTACCAAAGCTCAGGGAATTCTTGCTGATAGTGCATTACAGTCTGCTGACAATATTTCTGAGTTAACAAATGATGCTGGCTATGTAGATTCGGCTGGAGCGGCAAGCAGTGCTCCTGTTCAATCAGTTGCTGGCAAGACTGGTTCAGTGTCGCTAGTGAAGGGCGACGTTGGTTTAGGGAATGTAGATAACACGTCTGATGCTAATAAGCCAGTTTCCACAGCCACACAGGCTATTCTTAACGTAAAAGCTGATCTTGTCGGCGGAGTTATTCCAGATAGTCAGATCCCTGCTATTGCTGTTACAGACTATCTTGGTGCAGTAGCGAACCAAACGGCAATGCTTGCATTGACCGGACAGAAAGGGGATTGGTGCATCCGTAGCGATGATGGAGCTGTTTATGTTATTACCGGGTCCAGTCCTTCACAATTATCAAGTTGGACTGCGCTAAGCTATCCAGAAGGTGCTGTGACCAGCGTCGCTGGACGTACAGGTGCTGTTACTCTCTCAACAAGTGATATCGCAGGTTTAGGTACAGCTGCAGTAACTGCTTCTACTGACTATGCAACAGCAGCTCAGGGCACCTTGGCCGACTCAGCTATACAGCCTGGTGACAATATTTCTGAGTTGACCAATGATAGCTATACACCACGCACAAGTACTACTGGCTCTGCACAATTACCTTCTGGTACGGAACTACAGCGCGATGCTTCGCCTGCCGCTGGTTATATTCGATTTAACACTGATGTTACTCAATTTGAAGGCTACACGGGATCAAATTGGTCAAGTGTTGGTGGTGGCGCAACAGGTGGAGGCAGTGATACATGGGCCGTTGAACATGACAATACGATCACCACGTCTTACACTATCGGGACCGGCAAGAATGTTATCTCAGCTGGTACACTAACAATTAATAGCGGTGCGACCATCACCGTGCCTTCTGGGTCTACTTGGGTGATTGCTTAATCATGACTATTAAAATTAACGGCACCAATACTGTTGCAAATCCAAGTATTACGGGAACAGATACTGATACAGGTCTGGTCTATGGAACAGGTGAAGTCAGTGTCGTAACTGATGGAACGGAACGATTAAAGGTTGACAGCTCGGGCAAAGTTGGGATTGGCACTTCGTCGCCCATAGGAAAACTAACTATTGCTGATACAACTGCAAATACTATATGGATGACGGGACGTTCTGCAGATGACACGTCTTCGATTAGTTTCAGGAATAATGCAGACAGTGCATATATTGCCCGGATCGCTGCTGACAATAGCGGTGCGTTGCAGTTTCGTGGAGCATCTAGTGAAGCGATGCGAATCGACAGCTCGGGCAGGCTGTTGGTGGGGACGTCTAGTAATACAGACGATTACAGATTTCAGCTTGCTTCTTCTTCTTACAAAGGCGCTCTATTCACACGGCATGGATCAGATGGAGTAGAAGTAGCCCTGGGCTCTGCTCGTGGGACTCAAGGCAGCAAAACAGCGTTAAACAATAACGATTATGGTGGACTTGTTACCTTTAAAGGTTACGACGGTAGCAATTATCAAAGACTTGCCTGGATAGGCGGCGTATGCGATGGTCAATCTCCTGCCTCAGGTGATAGCCCAGGCCGCCTAGTGTTCTCCACTACTGCCGATGGTGCGTCATCACCAACCGAGCGCATGAGGATTAATAGTGCTGGAAATATCCTTTTCAATTTTAATGGATCCACCGCTACAGGCGCTTCGTTCTTTGCAGACGGCACCGCAGCATCACCAGGACTGGGTTTCTGGGCAGATGGTAGTTCTGATACTGGTATTTTTCGCCCTGGCTCAAACATTCTTGGTTTTACAACAGGAGCCACCGAGGCGATGAGAATCGACAGCTCGGGCAGGGTAGGGATTGGAACTAGTAGTCCTAGTCAAAAGCTTCATGTTGTCGCGTCTTCTGGTGTTAATAATTGCGTTAGAGCTGAACTTTCTGGTACAGCAACCTATCAAACAGATGCGGGCTATTTTGTCAATACAGATACTGGAACAGGAAGTGCCAGAGGAATTTATACGTCAGGTACTGATTTTGGCGTTTATTCAAATAGCGGCGTTAATTTTTTTGGAGGCAATGTTGGGATCGGTAATTTGACGCCTGGACACGCACTTGAAGTTCATGATGCAAGCTCTGGCGTAATTGTTGCAAAACAAACTACCAACAATGGCGGATTTAACACTTTTGTAGGCGAGGATTCTTCGGGAAATACTAAATTTTATGTTACCCATAATGGTCGAGTCGGTGCGTCAGGTGGAATAATTTTTGGCAGTGACACCGCTGCTGCAAACGCACTGGATGATTA
>Ga0098050_1000294_pt1 | contig 18967 bp, 22 predicted proteins | sample 14_taG_FD_77070 | JGI IMG/M metagenome (GOLD analysis project Ga0098050, IMG submission 77070) | Marine viral communities from the Subarctic Pacific Ocean - 14_ETSP_OMZ_AT15311 metaG | ecosystem: Environmental > Aquatic > Marine > Oceanic | place: Pacific Ocean | collected 2015-01-18
TCTGCCAAATAATTCATTGACTTTACTAATTCATCTTTATAAGTTTTCATACCACTCCGTTGTTTCTTTTATTCCTTGTTCAAAAGTATAGTCTGGTTTAAATCCTAACTCTTTTTCTAATCGTTCTATACTTGATACTTTGTAAGGTATTGTTGTTGGTTTTGAATTGTCCCACTTTATTAATGGATTTCTTTCTGATGCGTTTAGAACTGCAAAAAGTAATTCACCAATTTCTACACCTGTTCCACTACCGACATTGTAAGGTTTCATTGATTCACCTTTTTCCAAAACTAATAAACAACCTTTTATCATATCTTTTACATACATAAAATCTCTCGTTACATCTGGACTTCCCCAAATTACAAATGGGTCTTCTCCACTCAAACATCTTTTTATTAATGCTGGAACAACGTGGCAAGTTTTTAAATCAAAATTATCATATGGACCAAATGGTGCTGTTCCACGAACAATACCTATATGCATATCTGTTAGGTGTGAAGTATGTTCAATTACTTTTTCTCTATATCTTCTCATCCACCCATAACCATAATACGAAATGTATGGTTCTTCTAACCAAAACTCATCTTCTGAAACTGCGTATTCTCTATGTGGATAAACCGTAGAACTATTTATCTCTAAAAATCTTTTTACTCCGTGTTTATAACTTGCTTCTAATATATTGGTAATGATATTGATATGACTTAAACCAACTTGGAAGTCTGTTGATACGGTAGATGGATGTAAAATATCACCTGCACAATGTATAACGATATCTGCTCCTTCAATTAATGTCATAGCATCATCAAACTTTGTCAAATCAATATTTTCTAATAGTTCTATTCTATCGTCTTGTATTTGCATAGGTCTTTTGTGTGTTGATGTTCTGACATTAGCACCTCTATTCAATAGTTCTAATATCATATTGGTTCCAACGAAACCACTACCACCTGTTACGACTACTTTCTTATTTTTGTAAAGACTCATAATATTTTATTACCCTTTTTATTCCTGTTTCTAAATCTACTTCTGGATAAAACCCATAACTATTTGCTCGTGTCATATCCATAAGTCTTTTGTTGTCTCCGTTTGGTTTTGATGTATCGTATTCTATTTCTTTTCCATAATGTGTCGCCACAATACTTGCGATATCTCTAATGCGAACTCCGTCCCCACTACCTAAATTGATAGGTTCTGTAATTTTATTTTCATACGACATCAATATACCCCTTGCTACATCTTCTGCGTGTATAAAATCTCTTATTGGTGTTCCGTCTCCCCATACTGATAATAGTTTATCATTACATCCTTTCTTGACTAATGATGCGATTACCGTAGATTCTTCACCGAAGTTATCGTACTCCCCATAAATGTTTGCTGGTCTGACTATTGAATAATTCTTTAATCCATAGTGAGTTTCAAAACAATCTAATTGTAATTCACCTAATCGTTTTACCCACCCTGCATATTTATCGTTTTCACTTGGAAATGTTTTCCATACATCATCTTCTTTGAAAACTTTTGCTGGCTGATAAACTCCAATTGTTGAAGTATAAACATACCATTCAACTTTACGAATCCTTGCAGCTTCTGCCATATTGGTATTCATTTGTAACATTGGTGTAAAGTAATCGTTTGGTTGTTCTGCCGCTCTCTTTGGTGAACCTTTAACTCCTGCTACGTGAAACACCACATCAACACCATTTACCAATTCAAGACATCTTTGATAATTGTTTAAATTACCAATTTCAAAATGAAAGTTTTCTTTGTATGTTCTATATCTTTCATCATAACGAATATCCGTTCCTTTTACAAAGTATCCTTTTTGTAAACACATATCTACTAAATGTTTTCCTACCATACCTGATGCGCCTGTAATTAATATTTTAGACATATAGATTCTCCAATAGTTTTATCTTTTTTGTTTTTTTGTTTCCCATATTTATAAATGTTTTTTGATTGTGTTCTAATACGGGTAATATTTCTTTCCACCAATCTTTTAATTCTTCTTGTGATTTGTCTCTGAATTTATCTAATTCGTCAAATATCATTTGCATTCTTTTCAAATCATTTTCTTCTTTATCATATTGTTCATTAATGAACGGGTGAAATGTTTTGAATCCAAATTTTTTTAAATGTTTTAAACTATATGGTGTCGACATTAGAATAAATGGGTGTAAATTTATTAATGGTTTACATATCTTTTCACTAAAAAAATTTAATCTTCCATCATATATTGTTTCTGAAACTATGCTTAAAAATGTTTCTTGGTAGTGTTTCCAATTTGATGTAAATGAAGTGGTAAATGATTGTAAGTCTTGTAAATTGTGAGTATCAATTTGTATTATTGGTAAATTATCCAACTCTCTACAACTATTCCAATATTCTTTTGGTAATATTTCTGGTGAACTTTTGTAATTAGAATATGAATTTTTTAAAAAACTTATATTATTATTGTTCCACAAACTATTGTATTGAAAATATGAAGCTATTGCATTTCTATGCTCTCTTCCACAATTTCTTAAATAACATAAAAAGTTTTTTGATTTACTTTCTATATCTACATCATTAATATCTTTCAAATAAAAGTCATAATCGAAGTCATCTAATTGTCTATAACTGTTATCTTCTATAATCTTATTTACCTCAAATGACATTGTATCAAAGTGATGCGTTGATACAAAAAAGTTTACTGGTGTTTCATTATTTCTTTCACAATTTAGTTCACAATGAAAAATGTAAAAGTTAGAAAATTTAATTTCATCTTCTCGTGGTTTACAAGTTAATTTATACCAACGATTAAAATACTCTATATCTAAATCTCCCTCTGCTTCGTAACTGAATATTACTTTACATTTATCTTGATTAACCAAGTCTAATATCTTCTGTGGTATTTTTAAGAACGCTGAATATATCCCGTCCATAGTTTTACATTCAATAGGATATAGATATTTTTTTGTTTCATCAATACTATCAAGATTACAAATACTTAATCCAAAATGTGGCTTGACTTCAGCACTTAAAAATGTTCCCTCTAAACATTTCATATAATTACTTTTACCAAAATCATTAAGATTGTGGAAATGTTCATCACTATTTATAATGTTTAAAATATTACCCATTTGCCTGTACCGTAATGTGGATATTTTGATTTGTATTCATAATAGACTACATCATCAGGAATATCCCTTCTGTTATTCCAAGTTGCTTTTGTAGGTGTTTGTGTGGAAACTCCATTGTCCTCTACTACAAAGTACAATGGTAAATCAAAGTTTCTGGCATACTTATGAACTTCATAAAATATACCTGTTTCGAAAGTCATATCTCCAACGAAACACCAAACCTTTTGTTTTGACTTTTGTTTCTTTAATCCGATAGCAGTTCCGAGTGCAATAGGTAATACACCTGTAACAATCGCTGATGAATAAAAGTTGTGGTCAAGATTACATAATGATATTGACTTACCTTGTAAAATTTTATCCTCAATCCACTCTGGTGTTAATCCGTGAAGTAAAGCGTGATAATGACTTCTCCAAGTAGAAAATATATAATCATTCTTGTCAATAACTGAGAACACTTCTATCAATTCATCTTCGTTTCCGTGAGATAAATGAACTGGTGCTTTTATCTTTCCGTTCTCCCACAATGAAACGATGTGTTCTTCAAAATCAATTAAGTCTTGTTTCGTAAGACTTACATCTCTAACTTTTTTATAGTTGTTTAGATTTTTCACTATATCTCCCATAATCTACATTGTTCCAAACTCTTTCGTGTATATAGAAAAATAATATACCTGTTAAATTCATTATTAATGCATTCCAAAGTGGTACTTCAGTTAAACTTACTGCCAATATAAACCAAGAATTTAGAAAAGCAATAACTCTCCAACTGATTGATTTCTGTGTTGAACGTGTTTTTGTTTCTTTAAACTTCATCTTCCCAACTTACTTCCCAATCTTTAAACTCTGCTGCTATACAATCTACTTTGTAATCTTTTCTACCACCGACTACTTCCATAATTTTATTGATAGCGGTATTTCTGATTCCATTTAATCCGTGTGTCAACATCAGATTATCACTACCCTTTTCTCCTTTACGAACTTGTGATTCATTATACCAAATATGTGCGTTCATTTGAGCCAATACCACAATTGCTCTAATGACATCTCCTGTTATCTCACCTTTATGTTCTTTTAAAATCATATCAATGTCGTGAACCATATCTTGCATTTCACTTGCATAATTCTTTTTATTCTCAGGTATAAATACCTCTTTTAATTGATGAATACTCAATCTATCAATTAATTCGCCTAATGTTGGTAACCATTTTCTTTTCATCATTACTCCTTTGTAATTAAAAAACTATTATAATCATATTTAGCATCTACTTTGTATTCCTTTGAAAACTTTTTAACATCATTTAAAACTTCTTCATAATGAATATCATCACCACCTATTGTTCCACCAACCTTTATCTTGGGCCAGAAGTTTACTAAATCATTATAAACTATATCAGCCCCGTGGTCTCCGTCAATCCATACAAATTTTAAACTATTATCATCATATATTCTGTGTGCATATTTTTCATCACAAGTAATTAGATTGACAAGGTCCTGAACTCTCAAAACACTTAGTGGATGTTTAACGATATCTGGTGCTCTTAAGTCAAACTCAGTTAATAGAATTGATAGATATTCATAGAATTCTTTTGGGTGTCCTGAACTTTCGTAGTTTCTTACACAATGTTCTATTTCCCAGAATATATCAATAGCGTCAAATTTTATATCTTTGCCACTATCTTTAATTAGTTGTGCCATATGTGTAGTTGATTGTCCTAACAAAGTTCCTATTTCTACAAAGTGGTCTCCGTCTTGTGCTTGTTCCACCATTTGTGGATAAATAAACTCTGCGTCGTTTATCCAACCCGGTACATCTTTATATGATTCTATATTATAGGGATTATATTCTTCTTTCCAATGTTTTGGAACTGCTTTATCCATTTACTAACTCCTTAAAAAATTCTTGTTCTGAAAGTCCTGGTTGAATTGTCATACGACACCAATTATCTCTAAATCCATATTGGTGAACTTTACAATATTTTACCAACACCTTGTGTTTTTCTAAAATTTCTTTTGTTTTTTTGTTATCGTCTTGGTTATTGAAATGTATCCAATTACAATTTGAATCTATAACCTCATAATGTTTTAACATTGAAACCACTTTCTTTTTTTCTTCCACAACCTCTCGTATATAAGTATCAACCAAGTGATGATTATTCAATAAAAATTCGCAATACTTCAAAGATACGCCTGTGATTTCATACATTTGTCTAAATTTTGATAAGGGTTCTATCATATCTTTGTGTCCAAATGTCATACCGACTCTGCAACCTGCTGCACCAAACCCTTTTGAAAAAGTTCTTGTAATGATTAAGTTTGGATATTCGTCAATGTATTTGATAAAACTTTCCTGACCACTAAATTCTACATATGCCTCATCAATCAATACGGGAATGCCAGTATCTAACAATGGTTTAATTTCATCTATGGTCTTGTAATCGCCAATTGGACTATTTGGATTTGCCAATATAATCAACTGAGTTTCATCATCTACAAAGCTTAACATATTTTCTATTGAAAATTCTAATGTATCTACATCATAGTTTATTCCTTTATAAGAACAATTATATAATGATGCGTAAACTTGATACATAGGGAATGACGGCTCAGATGTAACGATATTGCCACAAGTTGTGAAGGTTTCAAATATAGACTTGATACCGACATCAGAGCCATCACTTAAAAATAAATTTTCTGATTTAACATTATAAAATTCACATATTTTTTCTTTGAAGTTTTTTGTATTGGGATAGTATGCAAAGTCTTCTTGTTTTAAACTTCTTAGAAACTTTGTATAATAAGATTGTGGAATTGGTTGTGAACGCTCTGATTGATTTAAAATAAAATCATATTCAGATTTATCCGTATAATCAAAGATTCTGTTTACTCTATGTAAATGTGGTTTCATACTCCGACATACTCCAATATAGGTGTTAATTCTTTATATGAACAATTCTTACAATGTGAAGTAGGATTGTTTGTTTGACAACCTTTCTTTACATTCTGATAATCTGTCATCTGCCTAATCTCATCTATTGTGTTTGCGAATAAATTACCAAATGGTTCTGCACCTGTATTCATACAACACATTTTGACGTGTCCTTCTACGGTTGTATAAATTGCATTATTTACCCAAAAGCAATCATTGTAATTCCACTTGGATTTACCCATAATGTTATCACCCCAAGTATTTTTTAGATAATCTAATTGTTCCGTTGTATATCCTGATGTTGCGATATCATCTTGTAAACTTTTCTTCTCGTCCCAAATTTGTGCTATGTTTAATCTTAATTGACCTAAATTATAATTTACTCTAAGTTCATCTATCTTTTCTATATCATCTACATTATAAGCATTCACTACATAATTTACCACGACATCACAATTATATCTATTGACTGATTTGAATTGGTCAAGAAATTTAATTAATTTTTTCCACTTTGCTGGTGCCCTATCTCTTTCATAATGTTCTTTATATCCGTCAATTGAAAAATATAACATATCAATGTATTTCATACACTCACGAAATTTATCATTGATATTGTATTGACAATTCGTTGCTACGACTACTTTACAATCTGGAAATGTTTCTTTAAACATACGACACACTTCGTCAAATTGTGGGTGTAGCATTGGTTCTCCCATTCCCATAAGTTTTGCTTCTTGGATTGGGTGGTGTTTTATTCCGTCCAACAACTTACCCCAATTTTCTAATGACATATGTTTTAGTGGACCAATTACCTCATCACGATTACAAAAACTACAATCTAAATTACAATAGTTAGTTGTTTCTAAATATGCGTATGTTATTTTATCCATTGTAAATCCTTAGATAGTTCTTCTGCCCACAACTGATGTCCTTTTTCATTTGGATGTGAATTATCTTTACTAAAATATTGTTGTGGGTCCATTATATCGTATGGTTTATTTTGATATATAAAATTTTTAAACGAAATATCTTTATAAAAATCTTTCGTAATTTCTAAGAATTTATTTTCAGTTTTTATTCCGTCTTTTCTCATTTCCTCTGTATGATAATGTCCTCGTTTTGTTTGGTAAAAAGCATCAAAAAATAAATGGTCTATATTATTACTCTTTAAGAAGTAATGTAAATATAAATTATTGTGAATATAACGACTAAAGTATTCTCCCTCGTTCCAATAGTATTTTATATATGACTTATAAAATTCTTGTTGGTCTTTTGGTTTTTGTGATAATTGTTGTGGGTCTGTTATTGCAAATGGGTGAAATGTTTCCCAATATTTTTTACCATTATAATCATAATAAAAATCTTTTCTTTCTGGTGATGACCAACCTACAATTACAAATATATCTTCTCCTTTATATTTTTCTAATAAATCAAATGTATTTTCAACCACTCGTCTAACTATTGAATCATTTGAACAACCAGCGCTTGCTGTATTTAAAACTTCTACATCTAACATCTTACCGAGTTTGTGTGGCCAGACTTTTGGTAATCTATAAGAATCATTAGTTGGGTGATTAACCCAAGTTACATCCAACTGCGGATTAATTATATCACCTGATGTCCAGCTATCACCCTCACATAGAATTATTTTCTTCAAGATACTTCTCCAAATATTCTGGTGTTCCTAATTCATATATTTCATCAACCATACCGATACCGATTTTCTTTCCGTCAAGTATAGCCCAATTGTAAACTGGTGCTACATAAAACTCACCATTACTTCTACTATTCTCTTCAATCATTTGTTCTGCATACTTTACGAAATCACTACCTTTACTCCAATAGTAATATCCTGCTGTTGCATTGTTTGATATAACTTTCTTTTCTGCTACCTCTTGAACATATCCGTTATCAAGTGTTCTAGCATAACTCCAATCCTCACTATCTCCCCAAAAACAAGGTATGTATCCGTCATAGTGTTCTGCTATTTCCCACATCTTTTCTGGATTGTAATCTATCATTTGGTCTGTGTTTAATGTTAGTAATGGTGTATCGTCATTGATTAAATCTTTTGCTTGTAATATTGTTTGTGCCGCACCCTCAGTAACATCATCTAATATTACGACATCATAAGAGTCGTGTCCAATGATATCTTTGAACTGATGAAAGTCATATTTGTCAAAGTCCTCTTGTAAACAAATCAATACAAACATATAATTTTTGTCAAACTCAATTCCTAAGTTTTCAATTACTCGTTGTATCATTGGTTTTCCATTTACGTCTATAAATGGTTTTGAATCCGTGTATCCTTGTTCGGTAAACCTTGAACCTCGGCCTGCCATAGGCACTACTATATTAAATCGTTGTTTCATAAAACTTCGTTATAATCCTTTCTATACTTTTACACTCAAATAATAAATCTCTATTGTGTTGTAAAGTATCTTTATTGTCTTTTATTCTATTATATAATTCATCATCACTCATATTCATAACATTCATTATATCTTGAACATTTAGAATAAACCTTTCTACTATTGAATCTGTATTATCTGCTTTTGTTTCATTCTCAAATAACCACTCGTAAGATTTGTATCCAAAATCTTTAAACAACTTGGTAGTATGTTTTTGTCCGTGCCATAAAACTGGATGATAATGTAAGATTGGATTAAATGTAGATTGATTTAAAAATATCTTATCTGGTTGGTCGGGTAAAGATGTTGATATCCAAGTAAAAGAACTTTTTTCATATACATCAAATGGTATTGGTGAATTTGGGTGTTCGTGTAATTTATGATAACCTTGCTTTTTTTCATATGGACTTGCCACCAGTGGTATATTTTTTTCAATAGATGATAATAATTTTTTATCAATATTACCATACTCAAATAAATTAGCGAGTTCTTTAAAATTATTTTTTAAACAATATTGTTTTGCTTCCCCAAAAAATCCATTATCACCATAAATATTTTTAGCATCAAAATATCTGTGTTCTACGATTGATTTATCTTGAAGTCCTAACTTATAAATGTAATATAACATTTTATCTCTAAGTTGATGTGGTGTTCTACTTAATCTAAGTAATCTTTTTTTATTATGTTTGACACTTTTTAAGTAGTCATCTATTGTAAGTGTTTCATCAAAGTCTTTTATTTTTATACCGTACTCACTTCCATAAGTAGATATTCCTCTACTGAAAGAGTTCATCTCCATTGCGTTGTCATAAATAACATTTACTTTGGACTTATGTTCATATAATTGAACATTACTATTTATTATGACTATTGAATTGTAAGATAATTTGTATTCTTGTATGACATCTTCTACCATATGTAAAAAACTTTTATACTTGTCTTTTGGCCAGTGACTGATAGTATAATTTTCTGCTTCCCAACCTTGATATAAAAATAAAGTCATTTTACCAGATTGCATATTTTCAATAAAATCTTTCTTACCTAAGATATAGTCAAACAATTTAGTTTTAATTGTTTCAAATGGTGTTTCACTTTGAACACACGGGTGTAAGTCCATTTGTAGTATAAATTTTTTATCTCGTTCTAAGCAAGTTTTGAAATTAAACTCATCTTTATATTCATAGTTTGATAAAAAATCAATAAGTTCTTTATCGTGAAAGGTTATATTTGTGTCTGATATATGATAAAATTCTGGTGTAAATAATCTCCAGAAGTATGTAGAAGGATTAGCCACATTGATACCATTAAACGTAATGTGTCTTTGATAAGTGCAGAAGTTATAATTATCTAATATACTTTTTACTTTTTCAATATATGTCATTTGTCTCTCTTTGATAATATTGGATTTTTTATTGGCCAATTGATGTTTAAATCTTTATCGTTCCACTTTACTGATATTTGGTCTTCCCAATCTACATATTCATTTGGATAAGATTGTGTATAATGAAACACACACTCGTCTGATAAACATAAATGTCCGTTTAGAAATCCTGGTGGAACTAATACACTTTTCATATTTCTATCGTCTAATGTAAAACTATCCCATTGTAAATAATTTGGACTATGTTTTCTATAATCCACAACAACTAAATAAAATGCACCATAAACACAAGTAATGTGTTTCCAAGTTTCCCCGTCACCGTGTAGTCCTCTTAGGACATTTTTTCTTGAACGAGTAAATTTAGATATTTTGGACTTTGGTGTATCCATTGAATTTTCCCAATGTGTCCACATTGTTCCACGATAATCTGTAAATGGTTCTGGTGTGAAAATGGTAACATCTGATAATTTACTTGCTTCTCTTTTATATTTGAAACTCATATTGATTGCCCATAACTTAGTGGGAAAGCATTTCTATATCTTGAACTTTCTTGTGGAACTATCATTTTGTATGCTTGTATCAATTCTGTAATTCCGTCATCAATACTATATTGTGGTTTCCAACCCGTTGCTTCTATCTTTTCATTACTAACAACATAATTTCTTTTATCAGGGTCTTCAAAGTAATCTGAATAAGTAATTGAAGTGTCAGGTATTTGTTTTTGTATTCTTTCCACTAATTCTTTTTTATTAATATTAGTATCTGATAATCCAACATTGAATATTTGTCCTTGATGTTTATCGTAATTTTCAATCATAAATTCAAATGCACTACTTACATCTTGTATGTGAATAAAGTTTCTAACAAATTCGTGTTCAAATAATGTAATATATTTATCTGTTAGTAATTTGTATACAAATTCATTTGCTAATAAATCCAATCTCATACGACTTGATGTTCCAAACACCGTTGCTAATCTAAAAACTATTCCATTACTTTCTTGTAATATATAATCTTCTGCTTGACATTTGGTTACTCCATAATGACTAATTGGTGTTAGTGAATTTGTTTCATCTACCATACCATCTACTCTACTCCCATAACCACTATTGGTATTTGGATATAAAATCTTTTGGTCTGGTACCAATGTATCAACTATGTTTTGTATTTGAGTTGTATTAATACTCGTTGCCAATTCTTTATCTTTTTCACAACTTGGGAATCCAACTAATGCTGCTAATGGAATAATAACATCACATTGTTCCACTATATATTTTAATTTACTCCACTCACGAACATCACCATAATGATATGTAAAGTTTTTATTATGACATAAGTCAACTAATGATGTTTGATTATACATCAAATTATCATATACGATTACTTCGTGTTTCTTTAATAGGTTTCTTGTAATGACTGAACCTAAGTATCCTGCTCCGCCTGTTATTAGTATTTTCATTTTAACTCCTCAAATAAGTTTTTATAATTTTGTTGTCTGTTTTTTCCATATTCCATAAACAAGTTAAAGTTGTGGATTAGTATATCTTCCATACTCCAATACCAATCGTGAACTTCTTGTTTGGACATTTTACTAAATTTAATTATTTCTTTTTCTATCAGTTCAAATCTTTTTACATTATCCTTTTCTTTATCATAACTTTCATCAATAAATCCATCAAAAGTTTTGAATCCAAATGACTTGACAAATTCCAATGTTCCATAATTTCCAACCAATAAAACTGGCTGAAAGAATCCAAATGGTTTCCATACCTTTTCAGAAGCATATCCTGTTGGATTTAGGAAATCTGTTTCTGTTGTTATGTTTAAATATGAATCTAAGTATGGTTGTTTGTTTTCCCAACCATATCCGTGATGAACTCCGTCCTTTGCTTCCATCGCTATTGGATAATCTACCCATTGATATTTCATCTCTTTTAATTCTATGTAATCTTTGTAGTATTTTTTATATTTTTGTTGATTTTCAATAAGTCTTTCTACACTATAATGTGTTGTCGGACCATCAAAAGTCAATTGATAACTTACGCCATTACCTTTTAATAAATTATAGTGATTTAAAACACATAATGTTGTTAACCTATGTTCTCTTTGTCGTCTGTTCATTGACAATATAGTATTCTTTCTTAAAGTTGATTTGGAATCTTTAAACTCATCTAACGATATAGCAGAGCTTGTATGTTTTTTATAGTCTTTTGCTAAATCATATATTTGATGATTATTTTGTAATCCATATATTTCACTTGATTTTTCATATAATGAATGACAAAATACTATTGTTTTAAATCTTGGTGTTTCACCAACTTCTTTACACCAGTCTTTATATCGTTTGTCTACTAAATAATCATTGACAATTACAATAGAATTTTGTATATTTAACTTCTTAGTATTATTATGTATAGAGTGTATAATATCATCCGTCATAAATGCTTCTTGTAAATAGCAAATACAAAGTTTTAAAACTCCCTTTTGTAATAAATTTATAGTGTCTTTTCTAAAATAAGTAAATACTGATTCATACTTATCTTTTATTTTTAAACTTACACCCGTAGCGTTTCTCGCAGAACCAAAACCCTCTATTGTATAATAACCTAAAAAGTTTGTTTCGTCTTTATCAATAGTGTCTACACTTTTCTCATCCATTCCGTGTTGTCTTATATCACTCGGATAAACCGCAGGTTCAAATCCTACCTCTATTCTAAATAAACTATCATTGAAAAATGGTGTATAATACTTTACAAATTTATCTGGAATACCATTTGGTATAACTACTCCGTCAACTATTCTATCATAATAAAAATTAATCATACTTAAGTACCTGAATTTCTGTTTCTTCTAAATTGTATATATCTATTATTTTATCAACAAATTGTTCCTGTTCTGTTGTCATTTCTCCAAAGTATTCATAAACAAAATCTCTATGTTCTAATAACTTAGATGCGTGTCCATATGCTAAACCACCCATTTTTTTATCTCTATATGGTCCTGACATTCTTACAAATCCTGATACCCTCATAAATATTGCCATATATTTTGCTAACATCTTATTAGCTTTTGGGTCAGAGTCTTGGTGTGGATTTAAAATTACTGGGTCATCAACGTTTTGTTCACGTATATCTCCTATATGCCAAAACGGCATTTCATCTGGTTTATAATAATTATCCACTATCATATTCAATATAGTCATATGTGATAGAGTATGTGTTGCTATACCTTTACCTCCAGGAGTTAACCACATCACATTTAATCTTCCCTTGATATCATCCAACTCAATAACTTTCCATCGATTAGACCATACTTTTGGATTTAATGCTTTTTCAACTTTAGTTTTATCTAAATTGTCTAATGTAATCACTACATACTCCTGCTATATAACTTGGTAATTCTTCGTTTTGTGGTGGCATAACACATATACTTTTCTTTGTTAACTGGTTTCCCCAACCTGACCAAAAGTATCCTTTTGTTGTTAAAGCTACTTCGTCTTGGTCGTGTGAAAAACAATGTATGTCTTTGTCTTTACTCATATTATAAAATGATGTCATATTTTTTGCGTGACACCATATTCCATCTTGTCTTAAAAACTCGTAATCAATATCATATTGTGGTTGGTCGTGTCCTAATGCTAACATACCACTATGTCTGTAACCCCAAACATCAACCTCAACATTGTATCCTAAGTCTAATGCTTTTTGAATATAGTCTGGATGATTTTCTTTTTCTACATCTGGACCATTTATGTTTCCTCTGTGTGATATTAGTATCATAATAGTTCCAATACCTTATTTACATCTTGTGGAATATCAACTGCCTGCGTTGTTCCAAATGTTTCTACCATTTTTACATTCATTCCCAATTCTACAAATCTTAAAATTTCTATATCTTCTGTATACTCCAATGGTGATTTTCCATTTTCTAATCCATACTGATAAAATTTATTTAACTCATCTTTTGTAAATGCATAAATACAAACTTGCTTGTATATTTTTTTAGAGTGTCCTTCTTTTGTTCCTGGTATTGCACTTCTTGACATATAAACTAAGTCATTGTTAAAGTTAGAAACAACCTTTGGTATGTTTCTGTTTGTTGCTTCTGTTGAATCAAGATGACTCATACAATTAATTACACTATCTGAATATGTTAGTTTCATATCAATAACTTTTCGTATATCGTTTGGATTTATTAGTGGTTCGTCTCCTTGAATATTTACAATAATATTACTATCTATTTTCTTTACTGCCTCACAAACCCTATCTGTTCCTGTTAAACAACTATCGGAAGTCATAATAACTTTATAATCATAGTCTTTAACAACTTTAGATATTCTGTCATCATCAGTAGCGATATAAATGTTTTCCTTTGGGACAACTTTCGATGCTATATCAGCGACTCTAACAACCATTGGAATTCCGTCAATGTCTATTATTGGTTTACCTGGAAATCTATTTGATGTATATCTTGCTGGAATCACAATACTAACTGATGCGTGTGTCGGATGTATTTCATTCATACCAGAATACATATAACTTGAACTCCAACCCCAATTATATTTTTGTTTTAGTAAATTAAACTTTGTTTCTATCAAATTTAGTAAATCATTTGTAGGTTTATCTACATACATTAGATATTGTTCTAATCTAACATTACCTGCTCCTCTACCCATACCACAAATTGTCGCATCTATTATATCTACTCCACGTTCAACCGATTTGATTGTATTGGAAAATGCTAATCCTAAATTATCGTGTGAATGAAAACCTAATATTTTATCAGTATGGAATTGTTCTATTAAACTTATGAGTTTTTTTTCCTTGATTGAACCTAATGAATCAACTATATAAACCATATCAACATTTGATGTGTTAATTTTTTGAACTGCTAATTCTACTTCAAGATTAGATAATGTTGATACTTTCATTAAATTTAATGCTGTTTCGTAACCCATTTCTGATATCACCTCTGACATTTCTAATGCTAAGTCCAATGATTCATAATCTGTTGCAATTCTACATAGTGTAAATGGTGATTTATTTTTTTCTTGTATTACTTCAAGTAGTGATTCCTTATCTGTAAAGTCTTTGATGTCAATCATAAATGCTAACTTAGTATCATACTCAATATCTTGTAGTAATGTAGAAATAAATTTATCATCACATTTTTTATATGTACTACTTGATGATTTTGACTTGTAACCCAATTCAATGTAATCAACATCTAATGTTGAAACTATTTCACGAACTAAATCGTTATCAAATTCCCAATTAGTATGATATCCACCATCTCTCAATGTGCAATCTAATATCATTTAAAAAAATCCTTTGCGTTTATTCCTCTGTCGTCAATAAAGTAATCTCCGTTGTGTCCTTTAAAACATAACTCGTGATACTTTACTCCCCACTCTTTTAATTGTTGTTCTGTAATTGGACGATAATGTTTCTCACCTCTACCACTTTTTAATCCACGAGCAGTATAGAAAACAATTGTATGTCCGTCATCATACAATTTATTTATTTTTGTAATTCTATCCATATAAGGTTCTCTACCAATTACCTCACCGACTTCTTTACATATGGTTCCGTCTATATCGATTATATATTTCATCAAAATACCACCAGCGTGTTATCTACATTAAGATATCTGTTAAGTAAGTGATGTCCAAATTCACTATCATCAAATATCTTTCTACCATTAGTTATTGAAAAATCACAATCTAAAAAGTCGTAATCTTTTGTGATTATTTTTAAACTATTGAGTTCACCCTCAAAGAATCCTTGATGTTCTGTCGGTGTAAATGGAAACCCACTACAACAACCAACCCATAACCAAGCTTCTGAATAGTCTGCAATTGGTGCGTGTAAATCTACTTTATTACGTTTACCATTTACTATTAATTCTAATGATTTATTCTTTACATAATTCATTTTAATGTTTGATATACCTGTAAATTTTTCTGATACTACCACATCACAATAAACTGGTTCCAATTTATCTTTACCTTGTATCCAAACCGTAGCACTTATTACTGGTGTATCGGGGTTCTCAAATTCAGGCCAACACTTTCTCACTACTATTCCAAATGGCATACCATTAAAAGCAGTAATACCAAGTTCAAAATGATTTTTATAATCCATCTTTTTTACACATTTTTTCCAATCTATTTTAGCATCAACTTCTATTGAAAAGTCGTTAGAAACAAGTTCTGGTATTTTATTTTCAGCATTGATTTGGTTTCTTGAATAATTTGGTAAAAAGAAACTATTTTCTCCTGTAAACTTTATCATAACTTTATCTCCAAACAATCATTATAAAAATCTGCTAATTCTGGAAATGTTTTTCTAAAATCTGTTCCTCGTCTTTTATCGTGTTCTTGAAACATTTTACCAAAGTTATATCTTTGTTGTAGAACTTGTTCATCTTTACCTTCCCAAGTGGCAGTTTTCCAATCATATATTCTTTTTATCTTTTGTATTTCAACATCTGAATATCCTGGCATTTTGTTTTGATATTCTGCTCCCCACAATACTGAATAATAATCAACCAATTGTGCTTGTTTTATTATTTCTTGGTTCCAAATATCTGGTAAAACTTGTACAGTTTGGTGTTGTGGGAATCTTAAATAACTTGAATCTAAAAATACTGCTGATGACCAATATCTATCTTCTGAAAAATATTGTTGTTTCAAATCATAAACATTATGAATCAATGGTCTGTAATTAGGAACCGATAAGGCGTTGTAAGTTGACATAATTGTAACCACAACCTTATCCAATGACGATAATAGCTTATTAAGGTTATCCCAAAAACGATTAAATTCTAACCCATTTCTTATGTAATCTGCCTGTGGTCCCCAAGTATCAACTGATGTAAATATTATCAATTCATTTACTCTCTCTTCGTCTTCAATTCTTTTTAATTTTTCAATCAGTCTATCAATCAACTCATCTGGAACTCCAAGATTAGAATTAATAGAAAGATTTAGTTTTTTGTTTGGTTCCTTTTGTTCAATAATATAATCTAATACTTTCCAAGTGTCTTTTGCCAATAAGGGTTCACCACCTGTAATTCTAAAAGTATGTAAATCGTGATATAAATCTGGCCACCACTTCCAAAATGCTTCTTTATATGGATTAAGTTCTCTTTGTGGAATTGGCATTTTATTTTCAGCTCTATTATAATCCAATGAATTAAATTTATCTGTTGTTGGATATGCTCCGTGTTTTTTTATTTCTTCCATCCAAGTCGTTGAGAAAGCAGGTGCACAATAACTACATTTAAAATTACAAGCATTTGAAAACGCAACCTCTACATATCTTGGGTTAATGTCCTCTCTCCAATCTGCGTTCACAATTTCATCAAAGTTTGGTTTGGACCAACTTTCCGTAGATTTAAAAACTCTATCTGAAAATCTATCTGAATTATCTTCTACATTCCAACAATAATCACACTCAACTGGTCGTTTACCCGTTAACATCTCTCTTCTACGAATTTTTTTAAATTGTGTATTGTGTAGAGCACTTGGATTTCTTGCGATTTCTTTTTCTGAAATCTTGTGTGTATTGGGGTGGTGACAACTGTGATTGTGTCCTGTTTGTAATTGTAGTGTAACTTGTGTCCATTTTGCTAAACACATACCTGGACCTATTTTGTCCAAATCTTCTTTCATATCCACATATACTGAATGATTTAAATCTATATGTTTATCTTCTTTACTCATAATTTTTTAATACCTTTACCATATCATTATTCATTAACACCGAAATAACATTTTCAAAACTTTTATCTTCTAAAGATATAATATTATTTACTAAAAAGTCTTTATCAGATTGTTGCGTAACTTCATCTTCAGAATAAAGAGTTCTACTTCTATTCAAGTTAATTCTGTTAAGTTGCATTAGTGATACCAATAACTTACATTTAGTTTTTTCTTCTTCTGTTCCTAAATCAATAAAGCATATAATTATAGAATACAACCACTTAGTCATAGATAGATTTATAAGTATTTCGTCTACATTATCTTTCAATAATTCTCTGAAATCATTCATATTTTCTTCTACAAATTCTTCTGTTAAAAACTCTGGTCTTGGGTATCCTTGGTATTCTAAGTATCTTCTACACATACAAATGTAACCTTTAAGTTTTTTGTATAAATTATCCTCGTTTTTTAAATTTTGCATATCAAAATTATCAACAAATTTATTAGGTATATCATCTGAACCACTATAAGAAACTCCACCACACCAATCCATATATAAATCGTATTTGGAAGAATCCCATTTTTCTGGTTCAAATGGCATATGTTTATTTCTCTCTTCCATCAAACCTCACATTGATTAACTTGTGTCTATTATAAATAGTATCGATACTATGTATCTTGTATTTCATTTGTCTTAGTCCTGAATTATCAATATCGACTTCACCCTTTTGCATTTTCTTTCTGTAAAGGATTTCGTTTTTACTGGTTTGTTCTACATCACCTTGAAACTGATTGTCAACAATTCCCTCGTCGTCGTGATACATACACTCCATAGCTCCGTATCGTCTATGTGGTGCTGGACTATCTTTAATAACTTCTTTACTTCGTAAAAATCTAATACCACGATTTTCAATCAATCCGTGATTTCCAAACTCACTTAAATCTTTTACTATATCTCCTTTACATCTTTTACAACCTTGGTCACAACATATTGATTTAGTCATATCGTAATGTAAAACTAAATCATCATACTGATTCCACATTTTTACTTCTGCTATTTCACCTTTGAAGAACCGTTGTCCTTCCCAAGCAAGTGGGTCATTACACCCAATCCAAAATGGATTATTACCATATCTTTTTAATTTTTCTTCATACGATATAGTTGATTGTTGGATACCAAACTTTTCCCCTAAGTCTTGGTCATTGATTTGAAAACTGATTTTCTTATTGTCTTTGTCGTGTATCAAACTAACCTTTGTCCAATTGTTTTGATATCTTCGTCTCCAACGATATATGTGTTGATTTTTCCAATCCCACATTGATGATGCGAAAGCATTACTATTGTTGTAATCTATTCCGAAGTCATATCCTATTTTAGATAATATTGGATATTTAAGATATCTGTTATTTCCTTTACCGATTAAA
>Ga0098050_1000304_pt1 | contig 18675 bp, 18 predicted proteins | sample 14_taG_FD_77070 | JGI IMG/M metagenome (GOLD analysis project Ga0098050, IMG submission 77070) | Marine viral communities from the Subarctic Pacific Ocean - 14_ETSP_OMZ_AT15311 metaG | ecosystem: Environmental > Aquatic > Marine > Oceanic | place: Pacific Ocean | collected 2015-01-18
AGGATTAGAAACAGACCTTAATACGGTGGATAAGTTCCTGATATCGTTCGCGTAATATAGTTTGCAGGAGCGGTACTTGTACGTTCACCATTAAAACCATTATAAGTAATTTCCTGAATTCCCGCAGGGGTATCGATGCTAAACGAAAACGGATTTGCTGGATTAGGTCCAGGGAATTGAGGTCCACCTGCACTGCCAAAATCAGATAAGGAAATGTTGATGTAGCCAAGGTTCGGAGAGGTAATTTTGAAAGTTCCTGAGCCAGTAACTGTAACCGTATTGTTAACAGTTATTTGATTCACCCACTGGCCGCTGGAGACCTCATAGTAGGGAGTGGCTGCAGTTACAACCGTGTTGGAAGGAATTGTAATGCCTGGTGCAGTACTTGAAATCTCCATACCTGGAATCAATGGCGCACCAAAGGGACCTTCAACTCCAACGATTTGTAAAATAGTTCCTGTAGCAAGCACATCAGCAAAATAACCGACATTTGTAGGGTCGGGTTGGCCCAAGTTTCGATTAGGTTGCGCTTGATAATCTTCAATGAATGTAACTGCACCATTATCAAATGTAAACGTATCTCCTGTATCGGTAATTGTTTGTATGGATGAAAGTGTTGCACTACGAAGAGGGTCAGGCTCAGGAGCGGTTAAATTGTTATACACATATGGGTTGAATTGAAGCGTTAAAATAATATCGGCTTCACCCCCACCAAGTTGTGGCGGAGGCGCTCCAGGCTGACCAATGCCAAAATCTCCGAGATTCCAATTGTTGGCTTCATATGCTAGCCCGTAAATTACTCCTTGTTCTCCTGCTTGATTAACTTGCACTGAGTGTAGTCTTGGCACAACTGTGACAGGTCCACTTTGAGCATTAGTTCCACCTTCGCCCAATGAACCATCGCTCGAGGTTTCAACATCGATTTCAAAATCATTCCCACTGACATCTAAGAAATTCGTACGGACTCGAGTGGAGAATGAAGACATTTGTGAGCCTTGATTAGAGGAATTAGCGGGAACTGCATCAGTGTATTCAAGGGTAACAGGCTCTCCTTTCCCCGCTGATAACAAACTTAATATATCGAAGTCAATGTACGCAGGTGTCTTACCGACTCGAGGATTAACAGTCGGCAAACTGATGTTGGATAACTCATCAAGGTTTAATGTCATTTCTCTAGTTTGAATAATGTATTGATTGCCTGTACTCATAATATCTGCCGAAAGACTGAGTGTCGTAGAATTGTCGATGGCAGTAACTGTGGCTGAATTACCAGTGGATTGATTTATAACTTTATCGCCGATGACAACTGTATTAGAAAAATCATTTCCTGTCGTCGTATTGACTAATTTTGAAGTTTGCGTTGCGGATGCTGTTCCACTATTGGTTGGACTAAAGTAAGGTACATTTGAGCCTGTAGGTAAGGGTGGTGTTGGTGCGTGTTCATTTGAGTCACTAAGGATAACGCCAAACGTGGTTATATCAGCACCCGTAGAGAATCCATAAGGGACGTTCGCAGCAAGGTTCGCTTTAACCACGATTTGTGTGTCTGTAACGGCCGAACCTGCAGCACCATAGCCAACCCAATTAGGATAAGATACCTTCAACCCTGATGCTTGAGGTGGGAAAACTTGATTGATTGGATTTGCGCCTTGAGAAATAACTGAAGTTCCTGCCGAAGCAGAACTCCAAGTGATATTTTGGAAATTAATACCTGCAGCCCCAGTGTTGTTGGTGACACTAACGTCGCCGTCAGGAGAGGAACTGTTACTACTGCTTACGATACCGTTCGGGGGGCTAAATCTTAAAGTTAAGGTGTCTGCGCTAGTGACGTTCCGACTCAATGTAATCGTACCTGTAGTGCCACTGCCTGTAACACTGGTAATGCTAATAGCAGCAGGAGCCGTACTTAATATCATTATTTTCGGAGGAGTATTCAAGGTGTAAGTACATGGCTCATTCATCGTAATCGTAATTGTGTTTGAAGATTGAGTAGCGAAATTTAGAGTGACTTCGGCGTTAGTCACGGATGGACGTGCATTGTTAGTTACTGCAACTTGACCTTCGGCAATACTGAGACCACTAGCGACACTAGTAATTCCATTCGTACCTGCAAATGCTAGGGTAATTGTTTCAGTCCCTGCAATTGGACGGCTCACCGTTAAACGACCGTTGCTGCCTGAGCCCTGAATTGCCGTGATGGTAATGGCATTACCGATATCACTTGAAACTGTAATTCCTGTCGTAGTACTAAAGTTACAATCTTCACTAGTGGCGATTTCAATTAGATTTGGATTATCTGAAATTCCTGCATTAGTTACCGTCGGAGGAATTCCTCCGCCACCACTGTCGGCTTGTTCGATGACTCCTGCTCTTGATAACCACACTGTAAACCACCTTCAAATTGCAGTTACGGTGCACTTTCCTAATACGACTAAAACTCCTGCACCTAAATTATCTGTCGGGGAGACCCATCCATAACTGCCTGCAGTACTTAAATCACCTGCGACTTGCAAAACGACAGTTTCAAACGCAGGAATTGCAATTTGAATTACATGGTTAACGGGTGGGTCGAGTTGCTTAGTTTGCGAAGAATTTCCAATCACGGCTGTAGTAGTTCCTGGTTGCGACCCTGGTGCAGTAGGAGCATAAGCGTTAATGGTCAAACCTGAAGTATGTGCCGTAATCTGCATTTGTGCACCCTTAAATGCAATATCAGATAGGTTGATGGAAGTCTTAGCAGTATTCATATCCACAAATGTACTGCTACACCAACGTGATTGACCGAGTTGTGCAGGAAGCATAATACCACCCTCTGAGACAACGTCACCTGCCGACGTAAAATCAGTAAACGTACCTTTGAGGATGCTGCTTTCCGCCACAACAAGTCCAGTACCTGTGATTGTACCGTCTGGTACACCTGCCGCCACAACTTGGCCATTCGAGGCCGTGACCGTAGTGCCTGCCGTGACCGTAGTGTTGGCAGTCACCTCACCTGAAACACCACCTGCAGAAATAGAGCCATTGTTAGTCGTGATTGTACCCGTATTGCCGACAGAAATACCTGTTCCAGTCGTAGTAACGACACCAACGTCTAAAGTGTCTGTTGCTTTCGTGTAAGTAAAAGCGGCTTCACCTTCGATTTCATTGGCAGTTGATGAACCAAATGCAACTTGAGTAGCCGCAATAGAACCTCCAATACCTCCGCCACCGCCAGAACTTTCAATAGTAACGGTGCGTCCTAAACTTGAGGAAATGGAAAGGCCTGTGCCAAGGATAATTTTATTAACGTCGAAATTAGTGGTCGTAGAGTCAGTAACTTCTAAACCATTACCACCTGCATTCGTTCCTGTGAAGAAATTACCTTGCGTCATAGCCGTCCCTACATGGTATTTCCACGTTTCAACTACTTAAAGTTGCCTCAAACTTAGACTGTCTTGATAGCCTGTGAAGTAGTGTCGAAGTAACCGTAGTATTGTTCAGTCCAACCGACGAAAACAGCGTCAGCATTGTTACCATCAGGTGTGCCTGAAGTACCAATTTCCAAACCAGATTGGTTGATAATACGGAATACAATTTGTTGCTCTACGACTAGAGGAGAGTCGAATTCCCATAAATCAGCGAAGTTGGTTTGACCCCACTGGAAATCGTTCCAAGACAAGGATAGTGAACCATCAATCCAAATTTGATAAGTAATAGGATTGGCTAAAACGTTGGCACTTGCGGTTGCAGGTCTATTAACAAGCGAGTGGCCGAATTTACTGATTTTATAATATTCATTATCAGACCCAAGTTGGGAAGTACCTGCCACACCCGCTTGGCTGAGACCACCTTGTAAAGGGAAACGAGTGTTTACACCTGTAGTCGTATCAGCGCCTGTTGGCACGAAAGTAGCAGCAACTCGTGGAAGTGCAGGAGCAGCAAGATTAGCAATCGGTTGATTGGTGGGGAAAGCATCCGCAGTTCCTGCACCTGACCAAAACTGAGTACCAGGAATGTTCGTTTCGGTAACGTTGATAACTAAAGCATCGACGAACTCGTTGTCTTGTAAAACAAGGCCTGTAGCCGTACTTGGGCCTCCTGCGTTCGTAATAAATTGAAGAAGTTGGCGTTGAATAACGTTACTAGAATCCCCCTTTGGAATCAAAGACCAAGGATATCGAGCCAAATCGAGAACTTTATCCGTTCCTGCGGAGTAAACGGCTTGTGGACCGTCTTTACCATCGCCACGAAGATAAGTTCTTGCATCGATACCTGGTCGCACTACAGAAGTAGGTTGATGTGTCGTAGTCGAATAACTGTGTTGAGGTACAGGTGTTGCCTCAACTGAATCTCCTGCCACCGAATATCCTGTTTGGAAGGACTTCTTTCGATAGGCTCGTTTGACGTTACGAATGTTATCATTAACACTGCCCATGCATTATATTAGCCTGCTCTGATACTTAAAGGTATTGGCAGACGTATTAACCTTGAATAAGGCTTGGGTCGACACAATCTGCGGACTGAATTGCCAGTTCACTGATAAGAGTAATCTTGACAGTACGATACTCTGCACCGCAAGCAGTGTTGTTAGTAATTACTACAGAAAGAGGTTGTTGGAAAAGAACCAAGATTGGAACTGGGAACGTTAGAGTTTTGTCATCCTTACAAGCAATACTTGTGACTGAGAAGGATTGACTAGGCACTTGATTAGCACCGACTAAAATCTTGACATTGAAATCAGTACAAGTTGGTTGTGTATCAATAGCGTCACAAGAGCAACAAACAGGACCGTTAGAACCGTTTGCGCCTGCTCCTGCCATGACTTCTGCCATAATACCGTAAACACGAACTTCTTCGTTGTTGGCTTGATTGGTGTAAATGGTTTGAGTTACACTTGTTCCTGCAGCAACGGCTGCACCATTGCCGAATTCGTGACGAGTGGTGTAGACTTCTGGTTGCGGGTTTTGATTTGCCATATCTTTCACTCCTTGTTCCAACTATTTAAAGTATTCCTTAGTATTGCTTTTGAATTCCCAATTCTCCAATCAATGTTACCTTGACTGTTCTAACTCCATAATTGGCTAAAGTAGTCAATTGTGTCGCATTAGAAACTTCAATTTGGAACGGTTGCTTGAAAAGGACAATAACAGGGCAAGCGAATGCCAAGGTTTTATCATCTTTACAGAAAATACTGGAAGCGTCGAAAGTAGTCGACGGAACTAATTGGCCTCCGACACGGATGCCGATATTGAAATCCATACCGCCAAAGGAATTTGCACCTGTATTTTGAGGTGAAAATGTCATATCTCCAATTGCTGTACCTCCTACAGTATCGGCTCCAAGAATATTACAACAACTTAATTCAATATTAGGAGTAGCAACACCTGCATAATCTACAGTTCCCAATATCTCCACCTTGATAGCGTAAAGGCGAAACTCTTCGTTATTAGCCTGATAAGTAAACACATCAACGGAACGCATAGTGTTAGCAGCAATATCTCCGCCTGTGTAATCGAAAGTGTGAACGGTTTCAAAAATCTCTGGTTGTGGGTCTTGATTTACCATGTAGACTACTCCTATGAGATTACTTAGGCCGTCTTACTACTTAAAGTATTCCATCTTTTACTCCCAAATGTTGGGTGGATTTTTACTTGGTCGAGATTTTTTCCAAATCCGATACATGAATGCAACGAATAGCAAATCCAAGGCAAAAGCCGCAGGTCCTAATCGGTCTAAATCGCCAATAACCTCCATTGGACTCGTTGGCCAGGTCCAAACCACATAGATTAAGGAAATCATAGTGATGAAGAAAAACATCAACAAAACTTCCATCATGGCTTGACGGCGGGGAGACATATAATTCGCAATAGAGATGTCACTATTTAAGGATATCTCCTTCATGCATCAGCAATAAATAACTCATCATCGTTTATGAAGGATACTTCTTCAGGAGAGATATAAGGTACTTCCACATCGGGCGTTGGTGTCTTCTCATGAAGTTGTTTAGTTTCGAAATAATCTCGAACGGCTTGATAAACCTCGGGTGCAATAGTGTCAGGGTCGAAATCGCTGTTGTCTTTTTCCGCTTCCAATACCATGCTTTTTCTAATGTCAGACATAGCCGTCACCGTTTCATAGAAATCAGATGTAAACACTCTTCGATACACTGCCCCGATTTTATCGGCACTTCGTTGAGCAAAAATTGCTAAAACGACAGCCCCTAAATTAGTAGCCGCAATGAATCCCAATAATTGCCAAGTCCACCACGCAGTAGGTTGCACCATTAGGGCGAAAATTTGAACAACAATCTCAATCGACAAACAAATGGCAATCATTTGACGAGCCGACACAAACTCTAATTTAGTCATACTCTCAAAATCATTGTCCTTCATGAAATCCGCCTCCACCAGTAATCTGTTGTAAAATTAAATGTCTTTCACCATTCAAGGGAAACTCTCCGACAGGTTGATATCCCCACACATCACGCAGTTCTCGAAGCATGTTTTTCTTCCAACCACGACCTAAGGATAAAATAAACTCAGTTTCATGAAAAATACCTTGACGATGCAAGGCGGAGAAATCCTCCCAAGAGTACATTCTAACGCAAGCACCCGAACCAATAATCTCAGTTTCTAATTCTTCTTTAACCACTGCGATTTCTTTGGCAAGTTCTTCATTGGTTTTAAAGAAATCCGAACCGACAATAGATAAAATATCATTAGTTAAGCCGAAACCCGATGCTAAACGTTCAGCGATGATTGTCCACTCTCGTTCGAATTGAGTGTCCCAAAAACGTCGATTATCAAGATATTCAGCCCCGATAGTATCAATTGAAGAAGCAATAAACTCTTGTTTACGAGCCGCAACGTAATTAGCCCACAACACTTCACGGTCTTCTTGGTGAGTTTGAGTAATTTCCGTAGTAAGGTCTTCTAAACCTTCGTCTATCGGTGGCGCAGCCTCGTCCATACTTAGATTACTAACTCATTTGTATTTAAGACTAATCGCCTTGAACTCTTTTCATCCAAGCCCAATTCGTAAGCATGGCTGCAACTCCTGCACCCAAAATACCTGAAAATAAGATGACCCAATTATCATCAGAATCAGTTTGGTTCAAAACATCGGCAGGAATATCAGTTTTCATCTTGTCGGGATTATACTTCTTCTTTTTATACTGTCGAGTTTCTGTAGTAATGCCCGATTCTTCGGTTTTATCGACGACGGTTTCATCTTTTTTGTTTTCCGCACTAATTTGCTTACGCTTAGCCGCTTCTTCGGGTCGAATCGATTTGTCTTTGATTAATTTACGAGGTGTGTGGGGCTTTCCAGACATAGTCCTAACTTTGCCTTTATGTTCTTCTGCATCCCAATCATCTTCCTCTTCTTCTTCCTCTTCACACCAATCACACCCTTCATGCAAAGGTTTGAAATAGCCATGAAATCCACAATAACCACACTCATCACATAGTTGCATTATTCTGTCCGAACTTAGGTCAGAGTTGTAAGAATCGCCACAGTTAATACATACATCATCTTCAGCATCAAAGGATTCGGCATAAGATGAATATCCACCCATAGGTACACAATCATTACAAACGCATTCCACATCGTGGATATCAGGTCCATACCGTTGATTGCGCCACTCATTCAAGCAAGCCATACAATCGGGGTCGGCCTCGCCGTATTCTCTATCGCATGTGCACCTATTCTCATTCATCATCGAATACATCTTCAATTTAGCCTGTTTTATTGCCGACTTCAACTCACGCATATCCGTGACACCTGCCGCTTTTAGAGACTGCAACGAGTTTTCCAAGTTTCTAATTGCTTCTTCAACAGCCGCAATAGATTCGGGGGAGTTTCCACCCTGTTCAATACAATTCAAACCATATGCATCGCATATCTCACAGTATCCATCGCCATCTAATTGATGAGTACCCCATTCACTATTGAATGTTTCGCCTAAATCATCTCGATAATAGTTTCGAATATTTTCGACTGATGCGCCAGCACCTGGAGACCGCATTGTTCTGTAATCATAATAATCACCATCCCAAGGATACGGCATGAGGGAGACAGGATTACCATAAGCATCTAGTAAACCACGACTCTGCGCCCACTGATTCCATGCTTTAATAAAATTGTTAACGTCTTCTTCCGTCACACCTGAAGAACGGATGACGGAGTATGGCTGTGTCCTGTCATTCATCCATCCCATTATTTCTCCATCATCAAGGCCATAATCCACATCGTAAAATGTAATAATAGGATACTCCAAACCAAAACGTTTAAAATCTGGACGGATATAAGCACTTTTCGGTGGTCTGTCCATTTCACCATAACCCATAACCATCTCATTCGTAGAGATTTCTGCCCCATAGGATACTTCCGAACCACTCGGAGACTCACTTAACTCGTAAGGTTCAACCCCTTCAGGATTGAAAAATGGCCTAGATTGCTCTGACTCCATAGATAAGGTTTCTCCTCTTTGAGTATTAAAGGTTTCGGTCGAATCTCGAACGACAGTATCATACGCTTCGGCACGACCATACACTTCTTCTAATGGTATTGAGTTCACCATAACGGGTCGATTCAAGTCGTCAACAGGCAGTGTCGATAAGACGGCTATGTGTTCGGAAACCTCGGACGGGTCGCAATAAACATTATATTGTTCTGCTAAGGCCTCTAAATCTCCTTCTTCGGTGCAAGCCGCTAAATCGGCTAAGTAATCGTCGAAATCATCGCGACCTGATAATTGATATTCCACATCGTATTCACTGACGACTTGTACTTCGGGAAAAATATACTTAATGAACTCCTTCATATTTGGCACTGCAGAACTGTTTCCACCATATCGGTCGAATCCGAAGTAAGCCAGGTCTCCACCAACCCAAAGAAAACTGCCTGACAACTCGTCTCGGACAGGATATCTATCTGCCTTGCCATTTTGTGTCAAGCGTAAATTAGGTTGAGTAGGTTGATTCGTCGGATTATAAGAGGGTGGAGCCGTAGTAAGTGGAATTACATATTGAGGGAATAAGTCTTGCAATTCTTGCAAAATATGGTCTCTTACGTCTCTAAGTTCTACTGAAATTACTTCGTAGACGGCTTCGGCTCGACTAGGTTTCGTAAACAAGGTCGTAACTTTCGCCTTGACATTAAACATGGTCTCATCCTCGGCAGGTGGTTGCCAAGGCAAAGAGAGGGTAAAATAATCGGCCACTAAATTTTGCAAAGCGGATGAGACTTCGAGATTAATGTTTTGATTTAAGGAACGAATAGCATCGCTAAGTTCTCCTCTTCGAGCCGTTCGGTCAAAGGTACGTTCTTGAAATTGTAAAATGAGTTGTTTGTTAAGTTCCATTTGTTCTTCGAACGCTTGTCCTTCTAAGTTTGAATTAACGTATAAAGAGAACAGTGCCGTACCTAAGCCCGAGAACAAATTATCACTTGATGAGGAAAATTCTTCACGTATTTCTTCAACCCAATCTGGTCGAACGACTGCTAAGCCTAAATCTGTAATTGCTGTATCTGGATGCAAGTTAGGGCTGAGTATATTGAAATGAGAATTGCGAAATGATGGGGGTAGAAGGTCTCTTGATAAATAAGTATTTTGGATGAAACTTAGCAAATCTGGATTAAGTGTCACACCATCACGTTGCCACCATAACATAACGTCATTAATTTGTTGACATAAGTAGTCATATGCCAGTTGTATTTCGTCATCTAAGACGGCGTATTCGTCTCTTAACTTTTCCGTTGCTTTCGATTGTATCTCAATAACTTCTAAAGTCAAACCAAGTGTCGGAATCCAATTTTCACTGGCTTGAAAGGCTTCAGACATTGAGAGAAAAGAAACCGTTTGAGGATAAGTTGTGTAATAGGTACTCATTTCCCATGACACCACCTGCAATCTTCTAACGTCAAACAATGTTGGCAAGATAATTCATGACAACGACGGCAAGAGACTAACAAGGTGTTGGAATAAGGTCCTTCTTTCCGACCACATTCTCGGCAATGGTCAGCCGCAAAAGTTTCCGCAGATAAATTCGCAGAGACACCAGCGGCATTAGGAAAATCATGCCGTCTCGGGTCGTTGTAGGGATTTTCAGGATTTGGGTCTAACTCACACCAAGCCTCACCATTAGCGCAAGGGGCGATTCCATTTGGCCCGCCGCAAAAGTCACACCTTTCTAAGTTGTCTCCTGCAATGGTTTGAAGGTATAATTCTAATCCACATTCGGTGCATTTAATTCGAGTAAAGGCGTGGGCGTGGCCAGGTCCTACTTCGATGAATTGAGTCTGCCAATTGTGTTGAGAAGGCCGACACATCAAGGAATTCCAATCTGTTGCCCATCTCATATAATCTCACCTAAAAAGGACGACGTGCAGGTCTCGGTCTCGGATTGGGTCGGCGATTTGGACGTCGAGGGCGAGGTGTTGGTCTTGGCCAGTCTTCGGACGGACGAGTTGGTCGAACAGGATAACGATTTGGTGCTTCGAAGGTTTCTACATAACCGATATCATCGATGTGGCCACCTTCATGGGCTCGGAAGTTTTCCGAAGCCTTGTCTGGGAAGTACCTTTCGACTCTTTGTCGAGCGTCTCGATTGGATTTTCGCTGTTTACGAGTGAGACCTAAAGAGGGTTTTTGCAGGCGATTGAGTAAGTTTCTCATTGGCGTTCGCAATCCTTCGATAAGGTATTCATAGTAATGGTCAAAGAATTTAGTATTACAAAAAGTTTCGGCTTGCTCATGAGACATACCGTCATCACGCAAGGCTTGATAAGTAGCCTCCCATAGTGCACCGCCTGCATTAGTACGAGCATATTTATTTTGGTCGTGGTCTTCATCTTCATCAGTGCGCTCTATTTTGTAGAATGGAGTTTTACGTCTTCGACGCAAATCACTTCGTGAGGCCTCGAAAGTTTCCGTGGCGAAAGTTTCATCTTGCAACATCATCTCTAATTGAGCAACGTAGGAGGTGGGACTAGTTTCGATAGCGACTAAAATATCATCGAATAATTCATCCATATTGTTATCTACAACAGGTATTCCAAAGTAATTAGCCACTTCAATCAGTACTTGGTCATCAGCCGTTTCTAAAATTGTGACGATAGTCTCCGATTCGAAAGTTTCAGCATAGTATCCATCATCACCAGGCCAAGGAACTCGCATGGGAGGATTACGTCCTGATTGATATTCCGATTCACACCTTACACAAACTTGACTTGTTTTGGATTTAGTGGAGGCTCGCCTGCATTCAGGACAAATAAATGGTTCTTCGGCCTCAAAGGTTTCTGCTCGCCGAGACTCCGTGACATGTTGCCTTCCTTCCCGAGTTAAATAGTAAACCCATTTTTTCATTCGGCTCGTAACTCGATTATTCTCATCTAAAATGTGGGCTTTCTTTTTTCGAACCAAACCTGCCGTAATAAGAGGTTCAACTAATCGAGGAACATTGCTACGACTTATGTTAATAGCCTTACTAATTCCATTTTGGTCTAAGTCTTGCGTAACTTCCCATGCAGATTCAATTCTTTCCGTAAGCCACCCACTTAGATAATTTATCAGTTCTTGTTGTTTGCCTGAGACTCGAGTTTCAGCACTTTTAGTAACAATACCACAACTGCCACATTGCATACGTTCAGCACCGAAGTTTTCGGCTCGTTTCATTCGTCCAGAATGGCAATGGCTACAACGCATAATGTAATTACGGTTATCTTGCTACTTAAAGATAGCGTTAACCACCGTTTTCAATTTTAGTTTGGGCTTCTTCTTCTTTGGTGGTTTTATTAGTGAATCTCATAACTGGATAACCAATAGCAACGGCGGCGATTCCTCCGTAAAACAACCATTCTCTTCGATTATTAAGCAAATTATTCCAAGGCCAGTCGTGTTGCTCACGTATTTTCAAAGCATTAGAAAGACTGCCTACTAAAACTAACCATCCACCAACGATACCTGCAATAGCGGCTGTCCAGGCCTCATTGCCTTCGACTAGTTGTTTGGCTTCGTCTTCGCTTGCCTTTCGACTAATAGTCTTCTTTTCATCCATGATTAATCACCCTTTGGAAGCAACCATGCACCTAGTGCAAACACACCTGCAATACCTGCGGCTAATAGCCAATTCGAAGATTCTTCGTCATCTTCGAATGGTTCTGTGAACGTGTCAATGCCACGAGTCGCGTTGAATTGAGTGACAGGGTCATTCATGGAACGACCTTGATGCAATTCATCATAAGGGGCTTCTAATCCGTTTGGATATCGAATAAATTCTACATTATCGGCAACTTTGACATCACTTAGTCGCTTACCTGCCCAAGACGTTGGACTGTAATCTCCACCCATAGAGTTTAAGTCATCGATAACCATTTGAGCCTCTCTATCGGCATCGGCTTGATTAGTGTATGTTTGTAAGACTCCATCAGTAACATCACAGGCTTCCCAACCACCCCATTGATTTTCGGCCACGACATACAAATCATCCCATGAATCTGAGTTAAATGTTTCTGCCCTAACCTCTTCAGAACCTAAACCAATATCCAACGTAAGGTTTTCAACAAACTGCTCATAGTCGGCTTCACAATTTTCATCAGGGCAATAGTAATAGATACCCAATTCATCCCTATCAAATCTAGAGTGTTTCATTGATTTATCACAAACATTGCATGGAATAGGCTCGCTTTCAATCTGTAAAATGGCTCTCCTTCGACAATCATCACCACCACAAACAAGATGACCCCACTGGGACCTAAATTTAGGTGTACTAGAGCAAATCATGCAAGTCTCTGCCTTAAAACTCCCTTCGGCTCTCGCCTCGAGATTTTGATGACCTGAGTAATTTAGTGACGCTTGGTCAAAATCTCCTTGAATCGCACTTGATTCAGTTAATTCAGTTGGAGTAAATGAGTCCAAGGAAGTATCTTTGGTAATGTTCATCAACGCATCAGCACCTGCGTATGGTGCATTAAAGGATTCAGACTTAGAAACACGTTGACCTGTAAAGGTCGACATAGCCGAAGCAAATTTAGATACACGTGGAGTAGTAGATTCAGCCGCAAACGCCGCAGGACGTGGAGTAATGAGTTGCACCACAGTCTTGTTTTCTGCTAAATCTTCTTCTACTGCATCATAAACTGCACGAGTCAAACTGTAATATTTCTCAAATGGACAACTAACGCCTCTAAGGTAATTAGGATTTGCACCCGCATTAGGGTCAGTGATTTCACAAACTCCTCCACGGCTGTCGAGTAATTGAGAAGCAGAAATCCCGCACACATTACATTCAATCAAGGTTAGGTCTCCCGAAGTTACGGTTTCCTTTTGTATATTAGCCAAACTCATAATATCTTGGAAATATCCATTTGAAGCCATATAACGAATATCTCCTACATTTAATTCCATTGAAGCGATATACTCATCTTGTGTTTCTTTGGACATATCCAACCAAATCTCGGGTGGAATTCCTAATGCCACGGCTAGTTGAGTATCGTTAGTGTGAATAAATTCGGCAGAAAGAGATTCTGACTCGAAAGACTCTTCTTCCTCTTCTTTAGCCCAATCCTTGAAAGAAACGTCGCCATGTGCTTTGACTTCTTCATCAATCCATTCACGGAATGATTCGTTAGGATTTTCCGAGAAATCATGTTTCGATTCATCGAGTTCTGATTCTCCCCATTCACGAAGTGTCATCTCGGCATCAAAGCCTCGTTCTTTCATTTCATCTTTCCATCGATTGGCTTCCTCTGGAGTCATATCTCCAGAAAGAGCCATATCTAGTGCAATAGCCGCCCAAGTCCCAGGTTCAGGCCCTGTAGTTGTTTCGACTACAGTTTCTTCCATCTCAGGCGTTGTTGGCATTTCCACGACGACATCATCCTGCATTTCAACAGGATTTTCTCGTAAACGCTCTTGTTCCATTTCATATTCATAGAGTGCAGATTCGTCGATTTCTTCAACGAATGAGGAATCATCTAATTCAGGACGATAATCATCCATAGAGGAGTGAGTGTAACCGTATTCCTTTTTCCGTGCAGAATCTTCCATTTCTCTCTCTTGTTCAGTAGCAAAAATGCCCTCAGGAGGAGAAGAAGGGTCATTGTCTTGGACGATTATACCTGTTAACTCGGCTTCTTCGGCTCCAAGTTCGTTTAGGGCTTGACGAGCCTTGCGAGCGTATTCTTCGGCGTCTTCTAATGCTTCACCTTCATCGACATACTCATCCATGATAATGTCATCGATAGTTGTGCCGACATCAGTCTCAGCACCCTTACCCATTTTAGCGAACTTTTTCTTTCCATACTTAGCCCTGCCAATCTTGGCAGCCGTGGCTTCACCAATCTCCATTGCTTCTTCGGGAGACTTGCCTTTTTCACGATAATCCTTAGCAATATCCTTGGCCAACTCGTCGAACTTAGACTCTGCACCATAAGTAATGCATGGGTCTTTGCCACATCCGCAGTTTTTCTTTTCAGCCTCGAATGCTTCGATACTACTTGGTTCATCAGTCATTGGCACAGACTCATCGCCACCAACATCTGCAGGAACTCCTGCATTATCTGGCTCAGTTGGTCCACCTAATTCACTAGGTTCGGCCGTCACAGGAGAGTCTTCTGCAAATATGGAAACCTGAGTAACTTCAATATCTTCAACAGGCATACCTGCAGTCATTTCCGCCACAGCCTTGTCATATTTAGCCTTGGATACAAACGAGTTCGCCTTATGAATCTTCTTCGTTACTGGGTCAGTGTAAGTCCCATAGAGTCGATGTCTTTTACCTCGACTTCCTTCGACGACTTCACCGTGGGCAATTTCTACCATTTCCTTGCCTTTAATACCTGGAACGTATAATTCAACCTTGACCATACTATGCTTTACACTACCCAACTACTTAAAGTTTGTTGAAACTGAGTAGTTTAAGCCATGGGGGCTTAAAGCCACTTGAATTTTTCAGCCGAGGGATTTGCTCTCAAAACGACTCCTGTATTTCGACCTGAACTAGCGTTGAAATCTCCAATGTTACCCATAGCACTACTTAAGTTCAATGGATTAGAGAAGTCGATACCAAGTCCCATGCCTGTTTTCGTGTCTGTAAAGAATGTTTGAGCAGCCTTGGTTTGTTCGGCGGCTCGTTCGGCTTCTGCTTCGGCTTCTGCTTCGAGTTCTTGTTGTTCGGCTTGATTACGGATGTAGCGTTCAGTTGCTTTAACAAGGGCTTCGGCTTTTTTAACACTTCGCTCAGCCGAATGATTTGTCATTCCTCGACCAAGTAATAAGATACCTCCCAAAACACCTACACCTAAGACGGTGTAGATAGGAATTGAAGCATCTGAGATTCCTTTAAATTTAGAGTAAGTTGCTCCGATGAGTCCTGTAGTCATGCCTGCGACACTCAAAGCGGCTAATCCTTTATTTAGTTTCGAAGATAACAAACTAGATTTGAAAGAGGGAGACTCAACATTGGAATCAGCATCTTGAGAAATATCATTTTCAACATCTGCTTGAACGTCTTCTTCTGCGCCGAGAGCGGAAAAGATTCCTTCGGCTAATTTTGAATAATCCATGTAGTGTCACCTCAGAGTACAGATTGACCGATAGCGGCTCCGTAGTTCTGACCGACAGCAGTCACAGTTCGTGCATCAGCCGCCCAAGAACTGGAATCGGGCAAATTACTGGCTGAGTAGTTCACAGTTTGACCAACGGCCATTCCTGATGAATTACCTGTATCGGTCTCGACTTTAGAGACTGAACCGTAGTTAGTAGCCAATGGAATACCTGTGGACGCTACAACATCGGCTCGCTTAGTTGTTTCGGCTCTTTTAAGAGTTTCGGCCATGATGCTGGTAAATACTCCACTTTGGTAAGCCTTAAGCAGTCCTGCACCCAAACCAAGTAGAAGTAACGTTTTACCAAAAGTCGCCATCATCTTCTCCATATTCAATCACCTGTATATTATAGATTAGCATCACTGATATTTAAAGATACCGTTTAAGGCATCATATTAAGTCCCATCAAAACTGAGAGAACTGCGAGAAATCCTGTGCCTGTGTATTTCACAACTTGGCCTGAAATATACCGCTTCATATCAACCAATGGTTTCAATTCTGTCTTCATAGTATTCATATCATCACGCATGGTTTCAACCGAAGTTTGTAGACCTCTTACGTCGGATTTAAGGTCTCCAACATCGGTCTTGACTAATCCAATACTTATACGTGAGTCGTCTACGTAACTACGAATATCCACTTTGAGTTCTCTCATCTCATCATGCATCGAAACACGTTCAGTAATCAAGTCTGTCAAAGTACCCAGTTGTGATAAGACGGCTTGAATCTCTTCAGACTCACTCATACTTAGGCATATTTAAGGCCGACTATTTAATATTTATGAGAACATGTCTCCTGTAGGGGCTGTGGTAACTCCTATTTCCTTTAAGGCCAACTTCTTCATTTCCTTGACCTGTGTTAAGGACTCTTGGAAGACATCGACAGTTATTTTATCTAAGTTTCTTTCTAATGTAATAAGGTATGCAGTAGTAACCACTTCTCGCAAATAAGCCCCTGTTAAGCCCTCCGACTCTTTAGCGAATCTTTCAATGTGTCCTTTGCCTTTAGCACCCGTAATGTCATTATCAAATTGTTTCAAATACTTTTTAAGGATTGCCTTTCGAAGTCCTGCATCTGGAATTGGAAACTCAACACGAATGTCGAATCGACCAGGTCTGTCGGCCAATGCTCGGTCTAAATATTGAGGATAGTTAGTAGTGGCCACAGTTACCACGTTGCCCGTCGGCCCAACACCATTCAAAGAGGCCAATAACTCTCCTAATAGTGGATGACTAGCACCGTCTCGGCGGTCGAGTCCTCCAAGTGTATCAATATCTTCAATAACCATAAGTGTCGGGGCAAGTTTTTCTGCCAAAGCGTAAATACGCTTGATTTCTCGGAGGTTCTCTACAGTATCATTCGAAACACAAATTACCGTGCAATCAACTTGATTAATGATAGATTCACAGGTCATGGTTTTACCAGTCCCAGGTGCCCCATAAAGTAAAATACCTCTACTCTTACTCAAACCTTTGGCCGCAAACAAATCCGAATTATTCAAGAATGATAAAACGTTACGATTTATTTTAGAACGGGCTTTGTCACTAAGGATAACGTCTTTCAAAGAAGATTCAGTGGGTTTAACATACTCCCATTTATTATTTATTATATGTCCTTTCAAAGGTCCTGAGGTACAAAAGTACTCCTTAACGGCTTCCCAAAAACTATGTACGATAGAGTCTTCACGTGCGTAGTGAGTCCTAAACTCTAAGTAGCCATCACCACCGTCTAAATATGCTTCTAATTCAAAAACAACCAAATTACCAAATTGCTTGTGTTGAGCGAATATAAATCCTTCACAAAGCAAACTTTCTTTATGACTCGGTCCGACCTCAAATTCTCGGTATTTAGGGGCGACTTCCTTATCCGACCCATCAATAGTGCGGTTGAAATTAGTAATCTTTTTAATATCGAAATCACGAGCAACTACGTCGTGAAAACATTTAATATTAGCAGCAATTTCGTGTTGGACAAAATCCTTATGATACGAGTCGAAATCCTCCGTACCTAAAAACTCTTGAATGGACTCTAATCGAGCATCTTTTTTCGTTAGATTACCTAAACAGAATTGAAACACCGTAGACAATTCCTTGACAGGTACTACGAACTCCTTAGTTTCAAAATCATACCGCAGATTCAACGTTTCAGGCACATCTGCCATTTTCTTTTTTTCGCCATCTTCACTGTATTGATTCCAAGACTGTTCCATACTTACTGTATTGCTCAGATACCTACTTAAAGGATATCGGAGCCTTCTTTGACAATGCCATCTCCGCTCCACATGTAACCATGTCGAGAGGAGAATCTTTCTCGAGATTGTTGTAATCTTTCCAATCTATCGGTGTCAGTACCACCTAATTGTGACCCTCCTTGTGTAGTTTGGTCTTCATGGGCTCGATGGTTGCCTGTCACGGCAGGTATTTGGATACCTTTATTTCTTAATGCAAGTAATCGCAACCACAGGTCTTGGTCTTCTCCTAAACATAATTCAGTATCAAAGCCAAATTTTAAAGATTCATAATCTGCACGAGGAATTACAACCTGACTAGTCATCAAAGGACTTAATCGAATTGCGTTCAATCGCTCTAACGGGTGAAAAGCAGAGTAATTAACAATATGGTTTGCAATTCGATGAGTGCTATGTTTCTCACCGCTCTTAGGGAAAGTTAACTCAATAATACAATCGGCCGCAGTCCAGTAAATTACACCGTCGGGCTCTGCTTCGGATGCTCGAACAAACTCAATTAAGTGTTCATCATACCAATAGTCGTCACCATCTAAGAATGCAATGTAAGGATTCGTTCCTGCCGCAATTCCTTGATTACGAGCCTGCGAAACACCTTGTCCAGTTTGCCGTAGGTAAGAAATACGCTCATCGGATACGTACGAATCAACTACAAACATCAGTTCATCGTAATGGGGCCAGTCTTCAGGAGTTCCATCAACGATGTAACAGTGCCAATCAGAGACAGTTTGTCGTTGAATAGATTGCAGGCACTCTTTGAGCCAAGCAGGCCGAATCCGATAAGTGGGAACTATAATGTCGAACACATCTGAGAATACACGGCACGTGTATTTAAGAGTTCA
>Ga0098050_1000328_pt1 | contig 17931 bp, 22 predicted proteins | sample 14_taG_FD_77070 | JGI IMG/M metagenome (GOLD analysis project Ga0098050, IMG submission 77070) | Marine viral communities from the Subarctic Pacific Ocean - 14_ETSP_OMZ_AT15311 metaG | ecosystem: Environmental > Aquatic > Marine > Oceanic | place: Pacific Ocean | collected 2015-01-18
CCACCTGGTGCGTATTTAGCTGGTAATCACCTAGCGAGGACTGCCAAGAGAATAAGGCTAATAAAACCATTAATACCTTTTTCAAGCCATTCTCCTTTCTTTAGAGGTTGTTTCTCAGGTTGTGGTTGTAATTCAGGGTTTTCATCCCAAAACTTTTTAGCTTCTAATCCTATTAAACCTCCTGAAGCAGGGCAGTAAGTGCCTGAATTAGCCATTGCTCTAAACACCCTTTCATCTTGGCACAGAATACTGACTGCCGCTACTTTCATTCCCAAGTCGTGCAACAGTTTGGATAGCTTGAGTCTTTCGCAGCTGATATCTCGGACTGTGAGGCCGCTACTCAGACCAAGTATCTGCGTTTGGACTGCACCTGATACACCTATAACACATATATCACTATTACTAGCGTTTATAGATGGTGATATTGCTGAAGGTGGATTTGTTTTTACTGTCGTTGTGGTTGTTGTGTTGTTATCTACTGTGCTAGTTGCTTGTGTAACAATAGGATCAGCAGCTTGAACAACAGTAGGAATAACAAGTATGATCCAAAAACAGGCAACTATTCCAAATGCTATTGTGTTGTTAATTTTTCTATTCATACATCTCACCTAAATTAATTATCGAATCTGACATATCTACCTCCTGTATTCTACCAAGTGGCATTATATTAAAAGCTAACGAATATCTTGTAGCACCTGACATATTTTTCTCCACTCTATGATACACATCACTTGGGAAAAATAAAACATTCTCTGCTTCTGCTTGTACTGTCCATTTCCTTGCATTTAATAGATTGTATTCGCTATGCTCTAAAGCTAATCTTCTATTGTTAAAATTAGCAAACGTAATATTACCACAATCTTGTGGGGTATCTAAGTAGTAAACACCACTAAAGAAAGAATTATCATGTGTATGAAAATTGCCTTCATCCATAGGGTTTAACTTAACAAACCATGAAGATGTTAATTGCCAGTCGCAAGTATATTTAAGTTCGTTATTAGCAAATAAATAAAATTCTTTTAATATAGCATCAGCTAAAAATTTGAACCTTTCGTCATGTAAAACACGATGAAGATTTTTTCCTATATTAACTTTTGTTGAAAACTCTAAATTCGGAAAATCATTTTCATGAAGAAAATTAAGAACAGGTTTTAATTTAGCACCACTAACTCTTAACCTTTGTCTATATATTGGTTTACTAAATATAGGAAATATCATTGATGACATAAGTAAAACTCCTTATTTTCACCTTTATTATATGCATAAGATGATCTGCTTCCATCTTTAATTACCCAATGATTAAAGACTTGTATAGTTTCACTTGGTGCAGGTGTAGGTCTACTATGTATTGTATCACACCCTTTATATATCACACCATTGCCAATTTTTGTAACCATAAATTCACCTCCTATATCAATTCCCCACGAATCGCCTTTGATACAATAAGAAAAACCTATTTCACAAGCATCTCTGTCTGTATGAGGGTTTAATGTAGAGCCTTCAAAATATTTTCTAACATAACAATAAGTTGGTAGTAATTTTTCATTTAATTTGTTTTCTATTAATTCTGTTAAATATTCACGATGAACAATAGATGCTAAATATTCCATATACACATTTATAGAGGAGGGAGGAGTAACAACACCTACATCAATAGGTTCAATAGATTGATTTAAAACCTGTTGTTCAAACGATTTAACCAGTAAATCTTCATAACCTAAATTTAAGTCTATTAACATTAGTATGTATACCTTGAGTCAAACATACCCACTTCACCTTTAGGCATAAAGTTAAAAGCTAATGAATAACGAGTATGCTGCCAATTATGTGGGGTAATTATATGTAATGTTTTACTAGGAAAAATTAACAAGCTACCTGGTTCAGGCTTATAAGTTACAGATAAAGAGTTATGTAGCAATTCTTCAGAAGGTTGTACATATATTTGTGAAGCATGACCATCAAATCTTATTTCACAATCATTTTGTATATAAAAACAAGCGCTGTACCAACTGTTGTTATGATCGTGAGCAACCAACTTTAAATTTGCATCTACTTTCGTAAACCACGATGTAGTCATTTGTAAATCACAAGGGTATTTCATTACATCTTTCAAAAAACCATGTACTTCTTCTGTAAATGCTTTTTGGATTTTAGGATGTTTATCTAAGATTTTATCGTCTGTTGATGCAATACCCTCCCATCCTTCTATGATAGGAATATCTTCCATTATTTTCATAACTGGATTTATTAAATCTTTCCTTTTATAATGTGCAACAACCGTAGGAAATATGAAGTCATATCCGTTTTCACTCATCGGAAACATCTCCCTTCAACCCATGCTACTAAAGATTTTCTTGTTCCTTTAGTAACTGGTGTTACTCTATGTCTAAGAAAAGATGGAAAGACTAAAATAGAACCTTTTTGTTTGCAAAATTCTTTTGTGCCATCCCATGATGATACATCTAGTTCAAGTTCTCCACCATTGTAATCTTCATAATCTGTTAGCTGAATAATAATTGATATTTTTCTATCGTATAAACTTTCTTGGTTTGCCCAATGCGTATCCATGTGCCAATCATAGTGATCGCCTTTTTCATAAACAGTATATTGGATTGTAGGTGGTGATTCTATTTCAAAGCCAAAGGAATGTTTATTAACTGTATGTGCTAATTCCCATAACATATGACTAATTTGTGGATCGTTTACAAAAGCTATATCTGTTGATCTGATTGGTTTAATTTCACTCTCTACACCTACACCTGCTTCTTCTAATATTAATTTATCACATTTAGCTTTAATTTCATCAACCGTTAGTGACGAATTAATATTGCCTAATTTACCTGTCCAATACAAATGCTTCATACAACTTCCTCCTCTTTATCAATTATATTAAACCACCCAGTAAGAACATATTTCTCATTAGATATGGGTGGATTACCTCTATGCGTGTGCATAAAATCAGCAGGGAAAATAACAATCTTACCTTTTTCTGCTTTAATTCGTTTTGGTTGATATAGAAACTCTGTTTCCCCACCTTCTTCTACATCATTTAGATATATCATCCAAACTAAGATTCTTCTTGTATATGAAGGTAGATTATCAGAGTGCCAAGCATGGAAACCACCACCAATAGGTGTTTTTTGACATTTAATTCTTATGCTATATAGATAATGTTCTTTTAATATAGGATAATCATTGGTGTATTCTTCTAACGATCTTGTTAGCCATTCGTTAATTACACTTGCATCATCGTGATGATAGACATCAATAAAATGAAATTCGTCTACTCTGCTCATGGCATTAGTAGGTTTACTTGAAGGAAACACTTGTATTGGATCAGACAACAACGCTTCTTCAAACCTTTTGACTGTTAAATCACACAATTCGTGTGGAAACTGAAAGCTAAGTGTTTTTATTCCTGACATTTATTTTACCACTTATTAAGTGGACATGAATTACCCAGCAACCTAACTTTACTATTGATATGACATTTACACTCTGTACAAAAATATAAACCAAAACGCTTAGTTACTTTATCACAACTAGCGCATATATCTTTCCTTTCTTGTTGCTTTTCTTCCTTTGCATACCATCCATAAGGATCGATTAATTTAGCCATTAGACAAAAGGATCATCTGCGTATTTAAGTGAAATTTCACCTGATTTAATTGATGTAAAAGACCAAGTAGGTGCTGCTGGTGATCCTTCTGCTGTAGAAGTAACTTCTTCACCATCTGCATACACTTCTGTAGTTTGATATGCATCTGACCATGTTTTATAATCTGCTAAGTATTTATTATGATCTGTAACAGTTAGATAACTGAGTACGATCCTAATAACTGAATCGCCCTTCTCAGTTTGTTTAACTTGTATATTTTGTGTTGTGTAATCTATATAGCCATCAGAGTCACCATGTACACCTACATCTTTGTAGTGTAAATTATCACCTGCTGATGCACCACCTCCATGAGTGACTGTCACTCCTGAAACTAATTCAATTGTAGTGATGCATTGCTCAAGTTTTCCTAAATCGGAATATTCAAACTTTGACTCAATTAAATCTTCAGAAGTAAACTGGTCTCCCCATAATCTTTTTGCTGTTAATGTTGCCATTTTTTACTCCTATTATGAAATTTGACCTGTATTACCTGCAAGGGCAGAACCTGCTGAACCATTAGCTGTTCCATTAGAACCTGCTGAACCACCTGAACCACCTGGGCCGCCTGATGATGCGTGATTATGGCAAGTATTCCAAGTAGCATTTCCACCACCGCCACCTGAACCACTATTACCTAAGTTACCACCACCTCCACCTCCTCCTGATGATCCACGATATGTTTTATGTCCATCACAAGGAGAGTTAGCTGGTGCTGATGTATATCCACCACAAGTTCCTGATGTACCACCACCTGAACCACCTGATGTTGCGCCACCTGATGATCCACCTGGGCCGCTTCCTCCTCCACCTGAACCACTAGCAGCTCCTCCTCCGCCGCCACCTGCGTTACAAGCACTTCCACCTGCTGATCCACCTCCACCTCCACCTCCACCGTTTCCAGTATAGGTTTTTTGACCTGCAGAACCTGCCGTTCTTGTTCCTGCTGTATCGAATACTACAGCTAAATTATTGTCACCAGTTTGTGAGTGTTCAAAAGCGTTGCCACCATTGTTTGCTGATTCTGCTGGGCCGCTTCCGCCATTACCTGAACCACCATTACTACCACCATTTCCTGTACCTGGTGATGCACCATTTCCTCCTGAACCACCACCTGATGATGGATTTCCTGAAGTGTTTGAACCTGAAGCTCCAACGATTGAACCATTATTTGTGATATTGATAGTAGTTCCTGAACCCCATCCAGTACCTGTATACATTGCCGCAGTACCTGTACTTGATGAGCCAACAGTTACACCACCGTTAATAGTAAGGATAACTGGGGTATTTTTATCACCACCTGCTGATATCGCCGCAGCTCCTATATCATAATTATTGGTATTACTTGATATTGTCAACACAGTAGCTGCAACAGTTCCATACATATCACTCATTGCAATCATTCCTGATGTTGGTACATCACCATTAGCACCTGCTGGTACTAAACCTGCACCACCATAATACTCAGAAAGAGCGTGTGGTGCTGAACCACCAAACTCAGCTACTATGTCTGCTACTATCGCTAAATCTGCTCCTGATGCTTGTACTGCCATTATTTTTTCTCCAGTTTTTCTACTTTCGCAGTTAACTCCTTGATCGCTTCGATAAGTATTGAAGTTAATGCTCCATAGTTTACACCTAAACTTTTTTCTTTACTTCCTAAGTGTGGTGGTATAACTTTTACAGCTTCAGGAAGTACCTCTCTAACATCCTCTGCTATAACACCTGCACTCTCTCTACCATCGTGGTTATATTTAAAGCTAACTCCACGTAAAGCGTTTAGTTTGTCTAGTGCGTTATCTATAATATTTACATCATGCTTTAATGCAATACTTGATGCTGTAGTGCTAGAGTAAGCGATCACGTCACCATCAACGTGTAGATCACCATCAGCTTCTAATCGCATCTCATTGTTGCCATTAACATACCAATCAGTTTGTGTATCTGCTGTGAATTTCATATAGTCACCTGCATCTGCACCAACCTTATTAGCACCCATTAGTAAATCACCTGTCATTGTTCCACCTGCTAATGGAACGGAATCTGCTTCCATGTATGTTCGTACAGTATCAACATTGGTCATTTTCATTGTTCCACCATCGTTGATGAGGATGCCATCACCAGTTGCAACTGCATCTGTACCTCTTGCTGTGCCACCATCTATTAGGTTTAACTCAGCAGGAGTTGTTGTTACAATTGTTCCATCAATTTCTAAATCTGTTAAATCAGGAGAAATTTGCGCTCCGCCATCTAACAGGTTATCAATTGTATCTAGGTTTGTATTTAATTTTGTACCCCAAGTATCTGCCGAAGCACCAACTTCGGGCTTAGTCAAAGAGTACGTCGATGTTGTTGTATCAGCCATTTATAATCTCCTAAAAAGTTCCTTGCCATACTCGAAGTTTATCAAAGTCACCACTAAGCATTTTCTTCTTAATAATAGCTTTTCTGTCTTCGGTATCACCCCATTTGATACCTGCTTCATCACACCACATCTTGACGATATGAATTGGTATCGTTCCAACTAAACGATTTTCGCCTTGTACACCTGCCCCTGCTTTTCTAAGTTGTTCCGCACGGTTCAAATAAGATTGATTGTCATATTGCTTTTCAACAACAATTTTATCATTCTTATTATCTATATGTACCTTCTCCTTAATCTTCATTTCTTCTCCATTATATCGAATCTAAAAATCGTTTTTAAATAATTTTATAATAAAAGGAAGGGCAATTAAGCCCCTCCTTTTGTCCCTACTTATGAAGTAGAACAGTCTGCAATCATACCTGATGCTTTCTCATTCTTAGAAATAAGAGTTAGCTCAGTCAAAACTTGACGTTTTGTTGAGTCACCAGTTTTTGCTAGTTCAACATTCTTAGTACCTCTAAGAACGCCTACTGACCACATATCATTTTGCATAACGAAAACGTCACGTGATCTGTTCTCCCTGGTAGGTTGGAACTCAATAGTTCCCCAAGGTGTTACATAAACATCCAAAGATTTAACAACCTTTTCATCACCTGCCTGAACAGTTGATCGTTGGTTATTGTTACCTGTGAATCCTAATGCAACATTCATCTGAAAAGCACTCAGATAAACAGTATCAGGTCTTCCACCCTTTTCCCAAATAGATTGCATAGTTGCATCAAACTTAGTTTGGTTGAATGCAGTTTGCGCTCCATCTGTACGAGCATTAGATCCTGTACCATTAGCATGTGCTCCACCTGAACCCTTGTTCTGAATAGTAGAAGTGAACCAAACTGGTGCTCCTGCTAATTCACGGGCTGCAGATGATGAACCTGCTACTCTTGCATTGTTATCAAACAAAGCTTTTTCAATATCGAGCTTTTGCTCTTTAGCGATCTTGAGTGTTTGATATGCCATCTCCGCACTTCTACCGGCCTTATCTAGACCAACGTCTGTATCAGGTATAGTTACCGCATTCTTAAAGATCTGCGTGTAGTTACCTAGACGAGTTGTAGCTGTACGAGCTTCTGCTGTTGTTTCATCACCTTCAATGTGAGCGTTAGCAGCAGATGAACGTAGTGCATCTGTTTGCCACTCATGATAAGTGTTTTTTGCTGTTACTTTCTTACAAGCTGTGTAGAACGGCGTTTCCTCCGGAGAAATGTCATAAATTACATTTTCGAGGTCTTCGCGAATACCCACTGCATCATAAGAGTCGAACGTATTACTTGGTTGTGCCATAATGTTCTCCCATTATTGATTTAAAATTAAGCCAAGAGCGTCTTCAACACTTCCTGACCTTCTGAGTTTTGCCTTTTGGCGTTCACGAACTTTATTAGATGAATCTTTAACCTTCTTGGCTCCAGCTTTTAAAACTGGTTTGGCCTTTTTAGTCTTTGTAACGGCTTTAGCTTTTCCTGCTATAATATCTTGATACTTCATGGCGTCATGTAGTACTCTTATAGCCCTATGGTCCATAACTTGAGAAATTTCTTCCTCAGAATAGCCATAATGTGCTTTACCGCTTAGAACCAACTTGTCTTTAATTTCATTAGCTTTTTGAGGATCTGAAAATTCCGGTAGTATCCTTTGGAGTTCTTCCATTTCCCTTTTTATATAAGCTTCGGTAGCCTGTTGTTCAGCTTCAGTATTTTTCTGAGATACTTCTTTCAACTGGCTCATTTTCCGATCATAACCTGCTTTAGCCTCATCATATTCTAATTTTTCACTCATATATCCCAAAGGATCGGTTTCAAATCTTTCTCTTGATGGTTCTACTGGAGGTTGAACAAAATTTCCGCTTTGAAGTTGTTCATACAAATTTGCGATTTGCTTTCGTTCGTTTACTAGGTTTGCATATACTTCCTCTGCTTCTTTTTTCTGAGCAGCGGCTTCTTGCATTCCCTTCTGGACGTATTTCTGTCCTGAATAGCCTTGCTTTAGTTCTTCAAGAGTTACATCAATGTTATTTCCATCAACCTTAACGGAAAAAATATCAGTCTCTTCTAGAACGGCTTCCTCTACTTGGTCTTCGTCGTCCTCTGATTCTAAATCTTCTTCAGAATCTTCTTCAGAAGCAATAATTTCTTCCTCTTCGGACTCAGCAGTCTCCTCTACCTCTGGTTCTGTAGTTTCCTCTGTTGCCTGAGCTTCTTCCTCGATGGTTTCTTCTATTACTTCTTCCGGTGGAGCTATAATGCTCGAAACGGCACTTTCAATAGTGCCATCTATTTGGTTTTCAGTCGTATTTGCCACGGTGCTGTTCTCCATTAGTTATGTTTACGATCATATATCACTTCATCTGCCAGAACAGAGTCGAGGTGATTTTCGATCTCATTTAAAGCACAAATTATATTATGTGCTTTGCCTCGCTGATCCTCGGAAGAATCAACGTCTACAAAAACGGCAATTTGCCGTTCTTTAACTTCAGATAATACTTCTTTAAACGTATCATCTGCTTTTAAAGTTCTTATCCTTGCAGCTTTATCTTTAATATTCAATTAGATTGCTGCCTATTCGTATTCTGCATAGCTTTAAGTTTTTCCAAATCAACTTTTGTTCCATGATCGCCTAATATCTTAGCTGCTGCAATTACTAGATCCTGGTCCATTTTATCACGTTCTCTATCGTCTTGGGCTAAAGCTTTTTGTGCATCAATTTGGATCTTCATCTGATCAGTCTCTGCTTTCTTATCTGTTTTATATGCTTCTGCTTGCATAACTGCTTGTGCATCTCCACTTAATCCAGAATCTTGTTGTGCTGCTTCTGCAGCTTGTTGCATTAACTGTTGTTCTTGTTCTGGGGTCATTGGATTAAAGTATCTATCTGTATTCCTAATCCCTGCTATTACTAACATATCTGCTAATGTATTTCTAATCCCTGTCATTGTAACTAACCCATTAGTTGGTCCATAATTACCCCATATCTGCATTTGCATTTGTAAAGCTTGTGTTAATGCCGCATGCCTTTGCTCTTCTCTTCCTGTACCTAATCCTACATTAATACTCATATCCATTCCGCTATTCCATGAACGAGGATCTATAGGTATATATTGACCATTCAATCTCATCATTGATTCTTCACATGAATTTTCAACTAATAATTCTAACATTAATCTAAATAGGTTTTTCATACCTCCTTCAGCTAAATTACGAGCAATTACTTCTATTTGGCCTGCCCCTGCTTGAGCAGTAAGTGCTGCAGCTGTCGCAGTTGAATTTTGTAATGCATCAGGGTCTAATCCCATTGAAGCTTTAGTGACACCTGTCTTATTCTCAGTTTGTTCATCCATATATTGGATAGCACCTAACGTTTGACCTGCTACAAAGGGTATAGCATTAGCAGTAATCGCACCTTGGGATTTAATTCTTCTTATAGAACCAATTTCATTATTAAGTACATCATCAATATTAACTTGGCCTTCAACAACATCTAAAGATGGGTTATTAGTCAATGCTATATTATCCAATAAACCTCTTAACATAGCTGTAGATGAATCCTGGTCATTCATTATTAGATCTGCAATAGATCTACCAAAGAAAGTATGTGGTTCCGGGTCAATCTCAAATACGGCAAATGGGATAGTACCCCAAGGCTCATAATCAAGGAGCTGTCTGTCCCCTCCCGCTAAAGTAAACCGATGCATCGTTGCCTGCCCGGAACCATATACGTCCATTTTCATATATGCTTCTATGACTTCCACCTTTTCCATAGAAGGATCTTGAATTTGTTCTTCTTCATCATCTTGATAGCCTTTCCTTTCAAATTTTTCAACTGAAGAAAACGTATCATCTGATGAAGTACCAGCCATTTCTGATATCTTATCAAAATCATAGCCCATTGCTACTAAATCACCCACTCTCATTTCAGTCTTATGAGCAATACAATAAGCATTATCTATTGATTTTGCATTTCTATCAACAATAAACTCTTCAGGTGGTACAGATTCAATACATAATTTTCCTGTTTCTTTTTGATAAGCAATCTTTAACGAATAAAATCCATTTTCTTCTTCTTGCTCAAGTATAGTAACATTTTTATCGCCTACAATCAGAACCAACTCTTCTTCTGTAAGATTAGAATAATTGTGTATTTTGGAATCTTCATAATCTTCCCAATAAACCTTTAAAATACCTGTCTTTTTAATCAATGCATCGTGAATAGCTTCATTTAATAAGGTATAACCCCCTAATTTCTCAAATGTATAGTGAGCAAATTTAGTAGCTTGATCAGCACTTGCTACATCTTGTTGATCTGTGGGTATATATTCAACTGGGTGCTCAGAGGATAAGAAAATACGCATTAAACTTGGTTTTATTGAACGAACTACGTCTCTAACCTTAGTTGATACAATCTTTGAACGACCCTCTTCTTCTCCTATATCTACTTCACCATCGAAATACCTTTGGGATTTAATTCTATCCGTTACTATCTCACTTTCCATGAAGTCTATAGCTTCACTAACGGCATCACTTACTATACCTTGAATATCGTCTTCACTCATTTTCTCTAATGCCATTATTCTCGCTCCCTATCTGCTTGGTACATCATATTTAATATTCCGCCACTATTAGGCCCAAGTCCACTATTTTTAACATATCTTTCTAAAATACCTCCAGATCTAAAAGCTTCACCCATAATCCGAGGTGAAGATATTACTCCTGTAGCTATTGCTGCTGGTATACCACCTTCATGGAATGCTGCCATTGCTGCTATTGGACTAGTTGCACCTTGTATACCTCTAGGAGTTAATTTATTTAGGGATTGACCTGCTAAAATTGGCATAATATCTGTTGCACCTTCAATTTTATTAAGTTCATCAGCTAAAGTTAATCTTGCTCCATAATTAGTATTAACATTGTTATTCATTAGTGATTGTAATTTTCTAAGAGTAGCATCAGGCATTGCATTACCTTTTAGACTAAGTGTTCTTTCAATTTGATTCAATAAATCTGAAGCACTAGAATAATCTTCCATAACTTTAGCATACTCTGGAGCTTGTTCTATAATAGTAGCTTTAGTTTCATGATAAATATTATCTAAAACACGAACTGCATTAGGATATTTTTGTTTATCTAACTTACTTGTTTCATTCCATATTTTTTGCTTCATATCATCAATACCTGAAGCAGTTTGATTTAATGGATTATCACTATTTTTAAATTCATCTACAATTTTTTGAATCTTCTTTAATACTGCCATACCTTTATCGTCCAAAATAATACCCTTTGGAGAAAATTCATCCATAGCATTTAAAATGGCATTATCTACTTTCTCAAAGCTTAAAATTGTTGGATCCTTATTAATTTTTTCCATTCCTTGGACATAATCATTAGCTCTTTTATCTTTAAGTAATTGAAGATTCGCTCTGGCAATATCTACAACATTACCAACTTCATTCATTTTCGTATCTCTTAAATTCTTCGTGAAATCATTAAGTATTGTTCCGCCTGTTAATCCAGCTCTTCTTGCTTCACTTAATGCAGAGTATTGACCCCCTGTCATTGTAGATACAAGGCTTTGACCCACAGGCCCGATAGTCTTTTTACCTATTAAACCACTAGCTTTAATGGATAAATTAATTGGATCTATTGCTTTACCTACACTTGTTACGCCTGTTCCAACTTTATTTAGTTTTCCTGCTTTAAGTAAAGCTCCTGAGCCATAAAAAATAGTAGCAGCATCTGCTAAAACCCCTGCAGGGTCATTAGCTAATGCATTTTTAAAAGCTGCCTCGTCTTTATATCTATTTTGATAAAATTCACCTACTCTCCTGGCTATTTCTTTAGATTCAGCATAATTACCTTCATCATCAAGAAATTCCATTATTCTCGGATCAACCTTATCTAATCCATGCTGAACACCTCCACCTACTATTTTTAAAAGCATCATACCTGTATCAATAGGGTTAACAACTGCATGTGTTACACCTTTTGCCAATTCCCATGTTGACCCTGGAGTATTTTTTACTGCTCCTAAAGCTACCTCTCCCCAACTAGAATCACTATAATCTTTTTGTGCATTTGGATCGGTAGGTTGCAAAATAGAGGATAATGCCTCGCTACTCATTGATGCATAATCACCAGATAAAAATAAATTTAGATCCTCATCAGACCATGATTCTAATGTTTCTTGTGAAATATCTTTAGTATTTATACTCATAATTTATTCCCATCTGCCTCTGCCTTTTTCCTTTCTGCTAAGATCCTCTTAATAATATCTTGTAAGGTCTCCCCTTCTTTGGTATATTTCCCTGTATATCTAATTGGAGATGCAAATTCTTCATCTGGGATACCTGCTTTATTCACATACCATTTCCTTGTTTCTAATAATCCTCTTTCTGCTTCTTCATAAAGCATAGCAGCACGACCTAAGAAATCATCTCTTTGTGTTTGAGATAATCGAGTACCCTTGATGACCTGATTATATAATGCTACAGTTTTATCATCAATACCACCACTATTTTGTGCATTCGCAAATTCACCTTCTCTTACTGTTGAACCTGGATCCAATATCTTCATATAGTTAAATATCAATGCTAAGTCACCTGCGGGGCTAGGGTCTGAAGCAGAAGCAATAATTCTTCCAAATGCTGATACTTGCATAGAAACATCTTTTACTGATGATAAATTTTGAAATTCTTGTCTAAGCTCTTTTAAAGTCTTAGTTTTAAGATCTTTATCTTTATAAGCCATATCAATAGCATCTTTGGCAGTCATAGTCTTATTTGATACCATATTTGCTAAATCTTTTCTACCCATTTGAATTAATGACGAAATTACACCGGACGTATTATTACCTGCTCTTATTAGCTTTAACCTTTCCTGCATTGCACTGGTTATACCCGCATCAGGTTCAAGCCTCATCGAATTTAACCACATAATCAACATGGCTCTTTTCTCTTCAGTCATCTCCCCAAAAATACCGCCTAAAAATCCCTTACCTTTTTTGGTTTCTTCTCTATCTGCTTTTACTTTTGCAGGTGTATCTAATATTTTTTGGATTGCGCTTCTACTTGGATCATCAGGTAATTTTAATTCTGGTATTCCTGTTCCACTTTCTAATTGTTGTTTAACATTCCCCCAATCTAATTCATTAGGATTAATACTCCCCTCTGGATTAGTTTTAATTTTATTAGCTAGCTTATTTAATTTATTATCAGCTTGACTGGTATATGTAATATTACCATCCGAATCCTGACTTACAAGATCGTTATTAATAATAGCAGATACATCTTCATTATTATCATTCATAGCTGGGGCAATAAGGTCATCTCTAACTATTAAATTGTTATTCTCAGCTACCGATTTCTCAAGGAAAGCACTTATATCATCAAGAGACATACTATTTGTCCATTGGCTTCTAAGATCCTCTACTCCAACAGGCATAGTCATGGTACTCCCTTGACCATTTATCCATCCCCCTTCTTTACTCATTATTGAAGGATTATCCCTATTAGCTATTACCCAATTTTTAAACTCATCAGGCTCAGTTGCTGAAAGACCTAATTGTTCCCAAAGTGTTTGTGCCATTTATGTCTCCTTATTTCATCATAGCGCCAAGGGTTAAGTAATCAAATAATCCTGGTTGTTTACTAGTAACTTGATTTTGTGATTGTGGAACTGGGGTAGCACCTAAAGCAGAATTAACATATCCTAATGATGTAGCAGGTTGATTGGCATATCCTTGATATTGCTGTTTTGCTGCATCCATTAATGCTTGTTGCATAGCTTGTTGTTGTGCTCCTTGTAATGCTAAATTATTCGATACTGTTTGACCCATACCAAAACCAAGATTAGATATATTCGCCAATTGGTTTGCTGCACCTAATCTTTGTTGATTTCCTGTTAAACCTGCTTGTTGGTTAGCTAATTGACCAGTCATTGAATTAGCTATATCTTGTTGTGCCATTTGTTGAGCATTTTGGAATCCTGCTTGTCTTAACCCTGCTGAAGATTGAGCTAATTGTTGAGCTACGCCCCTGCCCATTTCACCCATAGCTACACCGTGACGTGAACCACCAAAAGCATTTGCTGCTTGAGCCTGGGCTCCTAGTTGGCCTAGACCTATATTTGCACCTCTTAATATATCTGCCTCATTAGCTTTAATAACATTATCCGTATACGGATTCATATATGGAGATAAATTAGTAGAAGATAATTGCCCTGGAGTTACCTGTTGAGGATTATACGTACCCCCTGCAACAGTACCCATGCCTGCACCTTGTATACCTTGTGCTGCTAAACTGTTAATATTAGGTGGTGCTGTTTGACCTCCTGGTAACGCTTGTCCTGCCATATTTGTCTCCTATTTTTTTAATCTTTTGTTTCTAGCAGCAATAGACCTTTCATAAGCTTTTCTAGCTCCTACATTTCCTCTGCCACCCTTACCACCTTTACTAGTGCTTGTTAGTACTCTATCTGCACCCCATTTTGCTTTATTAATCTGTGATGGTAGTAATCCCATATTTTGTTGTGTTCTACTAGGACCTCCGCCTATTCTCCCTCCCCCGCCGCCACTAGATGGGGTAGGTGGTGCTACATTAGCAGGTACAGCATTACCAAATAAGGCATCATATTGTGCTACTGTCCCTGGGTCATTAGATTTTAATTCTGATAAAGCTTGGTCATATAATGGCATAGATGAATAACCTGACCATCCACCATCAAATGTAGTTGGGGCTGGCATACCACTAGTAGATGTTAATGAACCAGGGGATAATAAGCCAAAAGCTTCACCTGCTCCTATATTTGCATCAAATGCTGCATTCTGTGCTGGTGTAAATCCTGCAACTTCAGGACCATAATAAGGCATATAACCTACTTGCTGTACTGCTTCCGCTCGTTGTAAGTTTCTATCTGCGGGTCCTTTTACCCATTCTGGTATGGTTGTTTCTGTCTTTGTTGTTTTTGATCCGCCTTTTCCGCCGCCACCGCTCATATTAAAACTCCTTTGCTAATACTATCTGAATTTGTTTCCATCCTTTATCCCCTAAAATCTTTTTCCATCCTGGTCTACCTGATAAAGACATAGAATCACACCCCTGTTGTTTACCCCATTTTACCGCATCATCATGCATATTCGTAATTTGTTCCAATTTCCCACCTGCTAAAAATACATGTAATACCTTTCTATTTGGATATATAACAATCTCTGTTACTGCACATCCGTCTTTCCCTGGCCATAATTGCATGTGACCACTTACTATGCCATCTACTATATCTATAAAGTTATGAGTATCACCTCCTTCTTTAATTGCTGACATAATCCAAGGCTTACATCTTAGAATTTCTTCATTTATCCCCTCCATTATGGATCTAATTCAATTCTGACCCAAGCACCATTTTTAGATACAACCACTGTATTTTGGGAAGGATCCCACATTAGTATGCCATCTTCTGTTGCTTTTGAATCTGCATCTTTGTATTCTAACTTATTTCTTGTGTTAATAAAAAATTTATTTAATCTTTCACCCCAAAGTTTCCAATTAGAGCCTGAAGGAGGAGGGGGTTGAGCTATACTCATCGTCTACCTCCTGCCCTAGCTTCGATCCTCATAACCCCTGAGCGCCAATTATCATTACCTACTCCCTCAACTTTAATTCTTATCTGTCTACCTGTAAATCTAACATCTGTTGGATTGACTAAGGTATAAGGGCCATGTGTTGTTTCTGAAGCATTAGGATAGAATCTAGATTTAAAAGATACTTTAACTTGTCCTTGAGTAACTTCATCTGGAATAAGATTTAACACTTTCATGATTTGGTCACCATTTCCTAATGTAATTGGGCCTGATTCTGCATAAGGCTTAGTAGATCCGTGGGTATATCCTGACTCATGATTATATAAATTTCCACTAGCATCACACCATATTGGATTATTAAATACTCCTTGGTCAACACCTGCTGTTCTAGAAATATCCCCTACAGTCCAATGCCCTTCTTTATAATCTAATGCCACATATTTATCATTTTCATTTGAACTAGCTGAAGGGTAAAACCACCATATTTCACTATGTTGTGAATTATGAACAGCGTATACCTTACTTATTTGCGACCTATTAATATCATCAAATACATAATCTAATGCCTCGCAAGGTATATCCTTAGCAACAGATCCATCAAATTGGAAAAATCCATTGTTACCCATCCAAAATGCACCTTCATCAATTGCTACTGCTCCACGTCTTGATGCAACTCCACATGCTGTACCTACTCTTTCAAATCCATAAACAAATGGTGGACCAGAGTATGTTGCAGCATGGGCATCATTATCTGTTAATATTAACGTTTTACCTCTCATTTTTAATCCACACATAATCTGGCCTGTAGTTTGTAATTCAAAATCACCCGCTTCATTTGTAGCTGCTGGGGTCCAAGAAGTATTATTTTCTTTATCTGACCATTGTACTTTACGTGGATTACCACCTGCACCGAGGGCGAATACGAATCTTTCTTCAGTAACAACAATAGCATTATTACCTGTTGGTGCATTAGTAACTGCCGCAGCTGCAACGCCTGTATTTAAAGCCCATTCATATATCTTACCATCTTTAGATGAACAAGCTAATAAATTCTCTCCCCATGTATCTAATGACCATGTTGTTGCTTCTTGGTATATACCTGAACTAATTGGGGCTCTACTATATTCATCATGACCATAGAATCCACCACCGTATCCTAAATTAACCACACCATTTAAATTGCCTGAGGTTAATCCTGATGGGGTTATATCGTAAACTGTATGTGAGGGGTTTACATAATATAATTTGTTGTATGTTGCACCTGCTAAATATGAATCACTTGAGTTATCAAGCCATGAAAGCATTGCCCTTGGCGCTGATGCAAATGCACTTGTTTTTCTACTTGTCCATCCCCCTACAGGCCTTAATGAACCATCATGCCATCGTACTAAACTAACATCCCTCCATCTATTACTAGACTCAAAATCTGTTCCATTTCTATGTATTCCTGGGGGTAATTGTAATGGTATTAAACTCATGCTGCTATCTCCGTCCATGTAATAACTGTAGGGCTAATAATCTCCCATTTCTCTCTACCTATGGTAGCTGTTCCTGATGTTGCACTTACTATACCAATAGCATTTTGAACTCTGTTGCACGTTGCTGTAATACTAGCTTCAGGTTGGGAAGTAGCACTTGGTTGATGTATTCTTTCTGATGCTGCAACTAATGATGCAGCGGGAGTACACGATGCAATGCCACCTCTTGTAGCAAATCCAAGTACAGTAATACTTGCTACTGCTGTCGGTACACCTGAACCAAATCTGACTCTATTACATATAGCTGCACTTGTTACTGTAGCAGTTGTACTAGCCGCTCCATTCACCATAAATACACCTGATGCAGTTAGAGAAGCTACTGCTGATGATGTTGCCGCACCTTTTAATGTAGCAGTTGATGATGCAGTAATAGTTGTAGCAGTTGATGATGTTGCACTACTCTCTCTAACTCTTGAGCCATTACCTGTCGATGTAACTGTCGTTGTAGAAGAACCGTTAATTAAGGCAGAACCTTCAGGTACTCTCCTTCCACTTGCAGATATAGCTGAAGCTACTGTAACTGTAGCTGAGCCATTCTGTATCCTAGTTCCTACAACAGTTGATGATGAAGTAGCGGTTACTACAGTTTGTAAATCGCCTTGAGTATATTCGTTTTGTCCATACAAGCCTGAACCATAGGAGAAAACATCTGTTTCTTCTATGATTACAACTTCACCACTACAAGATGATGAAGATGCTACTGTTCCAGTTATCTGTCCTGAACCAACAGCAATTGCCCAAGGTACATTGGG
>Ga0098050_1000343_pt1 | contig 17529 bp, 30 predicted proteins | sample 14_taG_FD_77070 | JGI IMG/M metagenome (GOLD analysis project Ga0098050, IMG submission 77070) | Marine viral communities from the Subarctic Pacific Ocean - 14_ETSP_OMZ_AT15311 metaG | ecosystem: Environmental > Aquatic > Marine > Oceanic | place: Pacific Ocean | collected 2015-01-18
CCTCAAGGGGGCCCTTTCTGCAAATAGGGCGTCCGCTCCCGTCAAACTCGTGTTCGCAGTCGCCATACGAAAAGTAAAACCCGCCCCACTCTCCGGTTGAGTTGTTTGAAAGAAACTCGTCAGTTTCTGCATCATAAATAATAAACATTATCCTCCTTTTTAGTTTTGATCGCAAGTCGACAGTCGGTAGTGGAACACTTCATTGTATTCCACCCAGCCGGCATACCATTCTTCACAGCGCTCGGCTTGTTGTCCTTCGGTGTACCCAGCACAATCTCTCCACGTCATGTGAAAAGTATCATAAGCGGTCGCCGCTTCCAAGAGTTCTTCTTCGTTGCAGAAGGTTTCCTCTTCCCAGGTTGCTAACTCTTCGTTGATATCATTAATAAGCGAGCTTTCATCACCAAGCGCTTTAACTGAGAAAAGCACAATGGCGGCCGCAGTTAAGGTTCCAAGAATGTAAATAAGAGCACCTTTTACTTTATCACTCATGACCATGATGAACCCTCCTTGTTGGCTACAATGTTGATTACCTCTTCGTGTCTTGGGTGTGAATCAACAATGCAAGCCAGATCTAGCCAGTCTTTTACCCCTCCGTTCTCCCAAGCCTTGAAGGCCATGGTTTCGTTATGGTTTAAGATTGTTGAAAAAGAAGTCAAGACATACATGCCGTTTGGGCATTGCCAAAGTTTTTGATTCTCATTGACTTCCTTGATGAGAATAGCGCTTACATTATTCATTTTGTTGCTCTCCTGTAAGTTGTTGTGCGCCCGCAGCGCCGGACACCACACGATCATACCACACAAGGCCTCCGGGTGTCAAGCCTCCCGTGCGCCCGTGTGGTTGAAAGTTGTAGTAGTGGTTTTTGCTGTCTTCGCAGCAAGATACGACCGGTGTTGGTTTTATTAGTCGTTTAAGATTCTTTTCTGTGTGTTTCTCACAAACATTCTTTCCATTCTGGAAAGTTGATCGTAAGTCTCAAGTTGAAGACCTTCTTTGGTTGTGAAAGGGCGGCCTCCAATCCTTGACATAAACTCTGCCTCTTCGCCGCCGGCAAAGTCGCCAAGGCTTTCTTTCTTGCCGTAGCCTGGAAAGTCTGAGTTGTTTGTCCCTAAAAGGTGAGCGCCTTTACCGCCACGAGGGAAAACAAGAATGGAATCTTGACAAAACGTTTTGTCAAGATTTGCCATATTTTCAAAAAAGCCAGGATCATCTTTTAGATTTACACAAAAGAAACTATCTTCTTTAACTTCCTTGGCTGCTTCGGTATTGTAGTTCTCAATGTAAGAACCATCAACGCTGGTGACGCCATAACCCAAGCCTAGCAAGGTTGCTTTTAAGTCCCTATTTCTTTCTTTGTTGTCTTTACCGATGATTGCTTTCTCGGTACAGTTTGCACCATCTTCGGTATCGTCTCGAAACGAAGTAATAACAACACAATCGTGCTCTTGAATGTGCTTATAGATTCTGCTCAAGCCAGATTCGTTTAAGTTTGCAAACTCTCTCCATTCTTTCATTATTTTTTTCATTTTCTCAAATCTCTCCTTCAATCGTTTAGTTTGTTGATGTCTTCAATCGCTTGTTCTTTATCGAACTTTACAAGTTTATCACAGCGAATCCACTCAGTTTCTGGATTGAAATCTTTGCGGCGGATTTCCAAAAGGCTTCGAAGGTTTTCTTGCAAGGCCTTGTAAGCGGTGGTTGGAACCCACTTTACTTTTACGTAAGTCCATCTTCCTTCTTTCTTTGTTTCACGCACACGGCCAAACAAAACAGACGTTCCTTTAACTTGTAGCACTGTGTCATTGATAAGCATTATACCTCCTTTTGTTATTTCTGCTTTTCATAATACTCTTCAGGAGTAATAACTCCTGATGGCTCAACTGGCTCCCATAGAGCCGCAATGGTTTTATTTCTTTCTTCTTCTTCTTTTCCTTCTCCTTCAGGTTTAGGGCCCTGCCTGAAAAGAAAGCCCTTTACGCTTGGGGCGTCTTTTTCTAACAAGGTCTTTATAAGATCAAAATTATTTACTGAGTCTTTGCCAGTTATCTCAATGTATCTTTTCTTTGCTCCTTTCCAATCAGCAAAATAGTTTGGATCATCGTTATTTATGTCGTAAAGTTCTGATCGGTCCAACTCAACAACATAAACATATTTTCCTGGTATCATGCCAATGCCGCCATCTTTTTGGCCTTTTTTTGTAAAAAAGAAAACCCTTGGTTGATCCCAGGCCTTGTATCCGGCTGTTGAATAGGTGTTCGGTTTTTTTGCGGCGGCATTGGGGTCAAGCTTCTTGATGCCTTCTGTATCAGAAATGTGATAAAGTTTTACAGGGCCAGCGGGAATGGCGGATCCGCCGCCAATCTTATACTTATACTTTTCTAACTCTTCTAGAACTAGTTGCTCGATTAGGTGTTTTATTTTCATTTTTCTCTCCTAATCTAAATAGTGCGAGGCCCCCATTTTTCAATACAAAACTTTTTATACTCTTCATACATCACGTTTGCACAAATTGAAAAGTGATACATCATGCGGAGTGCTTCTTCGCTGCTGAGATTGTGGCTATCGGCCTCTTCTAGGACGATCTTTGCGCATGCACTTACAACCTCAGCCTCAGCGTCCATTGCGTAAAAAAACGCATTGCCTTGTTGTTTGATTTGCTCGTTTCTCATTTCATCAAACATAACTTTTAAGCGCCTGGTTGCCGCATCCCAGCCTTCGTTGGCTCTATCCATTTTTATAAATTCCCTCCTGTAAAGTATTTGTTCTCGTAGTAGATAAAGTAATCCTCGATAAGTTCATTGAGACAGTCATTCCGGGAACCTGCTGAGTCTAGGTCCTTCTTTATGGTTTCCATTAGGTCGTCGTCATCTAGAGTCTGCTCAAAAGCACTTTCAAGCATAAAGCAATCTGGATCGACAAAGATAGCATGGGGGTCTCCGCAGACTTCTGCTTGAAGTTGTTTGTCGAACTTAGCGAAGAATAGCTTGCGTGCCTCTTCTTTTACCCCCCAAAGGGGGCCCTCAAGAGATACTCTAAACTGATAAATCTTCCATGCGTGGAATACTTTTTCAGCCAAGTGTTGATCTAAAATACAGAATACCTCTGCTGGACAGTCTGGCCAGTGTTCAAAGCGGGCGAGTTCGTAAGCCTCTTCAAAGTTGCGCCACGCTAGATCTTCAGGTGGCGGAGTCACATGCTTTTTTAGATCTTGAAGTTGTGCTTCAAGTTGTTCAATCTTTCTTTCTAGTTCTTGTTTGTTCATTGTTCATCCCTCATAATATGATCTTCCACCCCCAATACCTCAAAAAAGTCTGTTCTGGTTAGTTCTTCTGCAAGGCCTTCAAGGTTTCCAACTCTTGTTTTTAGTTTTCTAGTCAATACAGGCTTCACGCCTTCTTCTTCATCCATAGAAAACACTCTAATAAAATATCTTTTACTCATTTTGATCCTCCTTTTTTATTACTCCATCAAATCCGCCAATAAGAAAATCTTTAACATCTTTCTTATTGTGAAAAATTTCTCTATAAACTTGTTCTCCTTCTTTATTCACGATGTAAAGATAAAAAATAAGAGAAGGAATGTCCATCATAAAATCTACTGATGGTCCATAGTGCTCTTTCAAGGACTGCCTCCAAAGGATCTCTTCCCTGTTTAGTTCTCCGTAGGTCTTTGTTGTTTTTAGGGTCCTGTCCCCGCCCCAACAATCTGTTTCAACTAAATCTACAAGAACTTTATTTTCTTTATTTCTCAACAGTTTTTTAATTTTCTTTGCTTTATTCATCTTGATCCTCAACCAAATCCCAGACATCTAGTCCGTTTGCCCAGCGGTAAAACCACTCAATGATTTCTTCCTTAGAGCGCCCTTGAACATTTAAGAAAGAAGCATCCCACTCATTGGACCTCCACTGCCAATATTTTCTGCACTCGTTGATGGATAAATGAATGTCAAATTCTTCTTTTAATGTTTCCTGAATGGTTTTGCAATCTTCATAATACCAATCAATTGTTCCATTGCCGTCAATCAAAGAAAAAATGTTATTAACTAACCTTTGGTTGATTTTATTTTTAAGCTCAGTCATTTTCGCTCTCGCTATAATAATCATCTGACATTAATTCACAAACCTCTTGGAGAGCAAATAAGAAGTTTGTAATTTGACTCCCACCCCAGTTTTCTATGTAATTACTTCTGACTAATCCAATATTTTTTTGCAATCTAAAGAACATTTTTTGCATATTTTTATTAAAATCTTTATCACTCATTTTCACTCCATCCCGCAGTTGTTGCTGCTGGCCCTTCTTTATTGTCTTTGTTTGCTTCAATGTAATCTGAAACTCCATCATCAAAGCCTTCTTCAAAAGCCACCGGATCGTTTGTTGTTGGGACAAGTAAAAACCTTGTTCCTTCAACCCATTCTTTGTAAAGTTCATAAACGTCTCTATCGTGGTATTCTGAGTTTAGCCCTCGGTGGTATCCGGCATTGTAAGAATTATTGCTCATTTTGGTCTTCCTTTCTAGATTATTCATTTTATTTTCCTCTTATTATGGCTTAGCATAAACTTTATCAAACCACACATCCCAGTGTGAGATCCTGTCTTTGATTTCTTGATCAAGGTCTTGTGGGATCTCGTTTTTCATTTGAGCAGCAATGTGATCATAGAGAAGATCGCAATCCATTTCTCCGTCTGTCTCAAAATAGACACCAAATGTAATAGAAACATTGTATTTTCGTTTCTCATCAATACCAAAATAACTTTTTTATTCTTCTATCACCATAGAACTTTCAGACGCCAGAAGCAGGCTCGTTCGCCCTGCGATGTTTTCTTCAAGCCGCTCTTCAAGAAAAGAAAGACGCTGAATAAGCGCTTCTTTTGATAGATTTTCTAGATTGTTATTCATCCTTTACAGCACTTGTACTTCTTTAATTTCCTTGCCAAGAGCCTCTTCAGCAAGCTCATTGATTTCCTTCTTCAGTCCCTCCATTAGAGGTCCCTTTTTATAGAACTTCTTGTGACCCTGTTTCATCCTAACGATTGTTGAGTCTTGCAATACTAGGCAGAAAGCATCAGGGTCAACAAGATCAGCACTTACGCCACCAACTATTGGCAATTCTGGGCAGCTTTCTTTTGCTTCGTCTTTTATGATTGCAAGATGATAAAGCCAGCAATCTTCTGGCTCATTGTAGTTTATCTTATCTTTTATCACTTTACATCACCTCCCATTCATCAATGTAGTAGTAGTGCGATTGCGACACTCCTGAATTGTCGTCTCTTGTGTTGTCCTCAACAAAATGCTGTGCTTTTTGTTCAGAGTCAAAAATAGCAACAACCCTATCTGGATCGAAGGCGGCCACCTCTGATACAATAAATACTTTCATTTTTTCTCTTAATAGTGGTTTATTCATCCCTTCTCCTTCAATCTTCATTTACTATCTCCAAGTTATCAGGGTTTGCAAACTCTGAGAGTCTATCCCCTTCTTCTGTCAGCCAATCAACCTGTATCCAAGCTTGGTGCGCTGCGAAAGCAACGACAAGCCCAAGGCATTCATGACTATTGTTTAAGTGTCTGACCAGATCTCCAATCTTAAAAGGTGGGTTTGGCTCTCTGATCTTTAAAGTTCCTGGTGTTATGGCAACTCTTGCTTTCATCACTATACTTTCTCCAAAATATCTGATTCAACATAATAGATGTAGCGCTCAATAATGTCGAGGGCGTCTTGTTTGGTTGGAGTCTTGCCGTTGGGCTCCGCATATCTTTTAAGCATTGCGATTACCCCACGAAGTTCTCCATTCTTGCTTAATGGAGTTTCAATAAACTTCTCTAATAAGACGTCAAAGCAAAGATAATGACAGTCGTTGTTATATGGAATCTTAAATCCAAGTTGAAAGTTATCAAAGCCAACCTTTTCAAAGTAGCGAGAATAACGCTCATAGAAGTCGTTGTCATTTGTAAGTCCCGTGATCGTTCCGTCGCATAGGGAAACTCCAACGTGAAACCCTGCAATGTAAGATGCGATTTCTGGATTTAGGATATTGGGCAGGTAGTTGTAAATCATGTCCCCAATGTCATCCTCGACCTCATCTTCAAATTCCTCTAGGCTGCATCCCGTTGCTTTTGCAATGGCGTCGTAGAGTTCTCCATAGTAGTCCCGCTTATCACCGCCTTCAAGGTCTTTGACCCTTTTCTCCAAGGTGGCAATTTGTCTTTTTAAATCTTTAATGTTTTCACTCATTTATCTATTCTCCTACTAGCTTTGTAATGTCTTCGCAGAACTCTAAAATCATCTCGGTTCCCCGGTCGTCTTCTGCAAGATCAGCAAATTCAATTGCTGCTTTTGTGTCATCTTCTAGCTTATTGATGCGAGAGACGACTCGATTATATAGATAGCGAAACTCAGATAGTTCTTTTTGTAAGTCTTTGTTTTGTGTACTCACTTCTCCAATTTCAATCATTTTTCCTCCTCTGTGTTCCGGCGTGGCTCTCCCCCACGACACGACACATCTTACCACGGAAGGGGGCGGCGGGTCAAGCAAAACCCGCCCTGCCCCCGGTTGAAAGTTGTAGTGGTGATTTAAGATAAGAGTTTGAATGCGTGCTTGATGGACCTTGTTGAGAAGCCCCAGTTTGGGCAATACGAAAGCTTTGCCGCATAAGGTCGGTTCAAGTGCACAACATCATTTTCTTTAACAGCCCAGCATTTAATCGAGACCATTTCACTATTGCTGTCCGTCACATCAACAATCCAATAAGGCTTTCCTTTCTTGGTTTTTCGTTCTGTGATCTTGCGAGGGATAAACCAACACACAATAAGTTCTGGATCAAACTCTGAGATAGGTGGAACACCTTGATCTTGTAGATCTTGGATCAGATCAGCATCAACAACAAGAGACATTGGGAATACGCCGGTTAGATCTGTTAGGTATTCGATTCTTTCAATGTCTGAGAAGTCCCCTTCTGGGGCGTATTGCTTAATGTTCTCGGCAAGTTTGTCGTGGGACTTTTGGATCTTCTTGTAGATCTTTGGTCGATCAACACACACCGCAGACCAGAAGTGCTTCAAGCCTGTGAAGCGTTCATCAACAAGCGAGTTGAGAGCCTGTGCTCGGCAAAGAACATCAAGTGCTTTCTTGTTCAACTTTGAGTATGAAACGCTTTCAGAGAAAAGCAAGTCCTCAACTTTGTGGAAAGGCCTGTTGGCCATAATCTCATCAATCGCAGCATCACCAAGGCCCTTGATTGAAGAAAGGGGCTGGTAAAGAGTTTCACCACCCTCAGAGATTTCCCAGCGGCGACCAGAAGAGTTAATGTCCAACCTGGACACCTTAAATCCGTGACTTTTTGCTATTGAAATAGCGTGCTCTAATCCTTTACTCATCGTTCCTCCTTTTGTTTAGTGGTTTGTTTTCCTGTTGCTGGATCGTCCTTCCAACTGATGTGCTTTACTATGTTATACACTGCTGACTTAGAGACGTCAAACATTTTTCTAATCTTCACCTGCGTCTCCCCTTCATCATAAAGCCTTCTTATTTCCCTCACCTTCTCCCAGTCTAGTTTAGCAGAGCCGTTGTTCTCTGCGGAGTTTGCTTTGGAGATCTTCTCTCTCACCGTATCAGGGACCTGCTTCCCGGTAAGCGCCTCGCTTATTTTTTTTCTTGTCTCAGCCGACACCTCGTGGCCTGTTAGGCTGGCGCTTATTTTTTTCTTTGTCTCCTTGGCTCTCTCGACGCCAAACTGGGGGTGCTTACTGCCTGAGAGGCTTTCGCTTAACTTCGCCCTGTGTGCCTTTGAAAGAGGTGTCCCTTTATTCCAAGCCGCTTTCCCTAGGTTTGCTTCACTTATTTTCTTCCTAGTCTCTTCCGAGTGCGTCTTCCCGAAAAAAGGGTGCTTATCTCCTTTAACAGCAGCGCTTATCTTTTGTTTCGTCTCTTCAGAGCGTGGGCCACTACCGCCAGTGGCGTGTGTTGCGATGTTGTAATCAGGCTTCAGGGTGTCTATGTAGCGCTGTTCTGCTTCTAGAAGGCAAAGGTCTTCTGATATTTGCTCAAGAACAGAAAAAGAAAAAGCGCTTTCTCCATAGAGGTCCCAGGAGTTTTGTAAGTGCGGATTGCGATGCCTCCCGGCACGAAGGGCGCTTTTGTGTTTTCTCCATCTACGCTCTACATCCAAAGAACTCCCTACATAGATCTTACCATTTTGACTATTCACTATTTTATAAATACCTCTCATTTTCTTACTCCTTTTTTTAGTGGTCTCTTATAATAAATAGTCGCTAGTCATAAAGATGGATGGCTACTAGTAAGTTTAAATCATTAGTTTTGAAAGCCATCATCTTCATCTTGCCTATTTCTCCGTCTCAGACTGGAGGAACGCAGCCATCCATTCGGATGGAAAGTACTTATAAAGCCAAGCACACTGATAGCTAATAATAGAATAACAGACAGCGTGAGACTTATTAAAACCGTAACCAGAGAAGTACTCAAACTTTCTCCAAAGTTCTTTACCTCCTTTGTAGCCTTTTTCATAGCAACCCTCCAAAAACTTTTGTCTAATGTCTTCTTTTTGTCGCAACTTCTTCTCGGAAAGACCCTTCTTTGTTAGAAGTTTCCTAAGTTTGTTTCCATCATCAAGTGTAAGGTCTTTGCCTAGTTCAGCCGCCAACTGAGCGATTTGCTCTTGGAAAATCATAAAGCCGTATGTTGGCTCCAAGATCTCACGAATGATCGGGTGATCATACTTAATGTATTGAGGGCTGTCCTTTGCTTCAATGTAGTCCTTGTCAACGCCAGCCGAAAGAGGTCCTGGGCGGTAAATCGAAGTTACAGCAGATAAATCAATGATCGACTCTACTTTTGAGTTGGAGCAAAGTTTTTGTGCACCTTCATTCGCAAACTGGAAAATGCCTGCCCACTTACCTGCTTGGAAAATGTCCTTATACACTTTTTGATCTTCCAAATCAATCACGTCAGGGTGAAGGTTTTGTTCGTAGAAGCCCCTGATCTGATCGAACGATGGGTTTTCGATTCCGTGGTGCCTTCTAAGAATGTGGTAGATTGCGCCTTCCATAATGGCAAGCGTGGTCAAGCCAAGAACATCAAACTTAATAAAGCCAAGAGGCTCCAAGTGTCGAACATTCTGCCCTTCCGACCAGGGCGTTTGAACAACTCCACCCGAAGCAATAAGAGGCATGTGCTTTTTCAGGTCGTCGCCAACAACAACACCGCCAGCATGACGAGAAACAGAACGCACTTGACCCAACAGCGCCTCCAAGTGAGCCCCAACTTGGGGATACTGAGCGAGGAAGTTTTGAAGGCTCTCAGAGTATCTAAGAGTTTCTTCATAAGTTGGAACATACATACCTGCCGTAATGCCGTGCTCTGCTTTGGCAAGGGGTGTTGCTTCTTTGATCATAACAGAAGTTACTTTGTTTGCTTCTGTATAAGGAATACCATAAAATTTTGCAACGTCCTTGATAAGAGAGCGCAGCTTGAGTGTGTTGTAGTTTGAGATTGGAACAACTGAGTCTTCACCCCACTCCTCAGCCAACACTTCTTTAAGTTCCATGTTTCTGGAAACATCAAAGTCAATGTCTGGATAATCGGTTGCATCTTTCGTCATGAAACGAGAGAAAAGAAGGCCGTGCTTGATTGGATCAACTTGTGTAATCTTCAAGATGTAAGCCAAAAGAGAGCCTGCTGCGGAGCCACGACCTGGGCCTGACAGCATCATTTCATTTGCTTTATCTGCAATGGCTTTCATTGTAAGGAAATACTTTGCGAAGCCTCTATCTTTGATTACTCCGAGTTCTTCACGAAGTCTTTGAATATACTCTTCGTTCTCGGTGAAGCCGAACTCTTTCATTCCTTCAATCGAAAGTTTGACAAGTTGGCTTTCTGCTGTTTCTCCATCGGGAACAACAAAATCAGGAAGCCGGACAGTTGCGTCAGGCTCAAAGTCTTCGATAAGGCTGTGGGCAATCCAGTGGGTGCGCTCAATACTTCCCCGGACTAGATCGTCATCGTATGTGTTGTTTGTTTGTTTTGAATAAGAAACATAAGAATCCCACATTTGATCCCCGTTCTTTGGATAAAGTTCATAGCCAACTTCTTCAATGCTCTCGGGAAGAGACCCATCTTGGTCTTTCTTGTTCATCCAGCCAAGTTTCTTGTAAAGAATGCGGTCCTTCCAAAGTTCAGGGCGAGGATAGTGGGCATCAGCCGCAGACACAAGAGGAACGTCAAGGCGCTTTGAAACCTCAACAACGATTTGATTTAGGCGGTGCTGCTCTGGGATGGAGTTCCATTGCAGTTCCAAAAAGAAGCGGTCTTCAAAAATGTCAAGCATTAGTTTAGTTTGCTTCACCGCTTCTTCAATGATTTCTTCATCAGTTTGATCAAACATCTCCCACATAATCTTGGCGATAAAACCACCAAGACAAGCGGAAGTTGCAATCACACCCTCAGAGTGCTCACGCAGCATTTCATAATCCACACGAGGAAAACGATAATAGTTATCGCCTTGGTGGGACTTAGAAACAAGTGAGAAAAGATTGTTTAGGCCGGTTTGATTTTGAGCAAGCAAAACCAAGTGGCGGCGGTGGTTGATTGCAGAGTTCCTGGAACGGGTTGCGCCCTCGTCCTCAATGGACATTCCTTCATTCTTTGCAAGTTCTTTTGCTCGCTTCTTGTCTTCTTCAATGCGGGCTTTTTCTTCTTTCCATTCTTTGATGGACGGGTGGAAGTAAGCCTCCACGCCATAGACCGCCTTGAAGTTCTTTCCTTCGTTCTTCATTTTCTTCCAGTGAAGATACTGATAAGAAAGGCCGTTCATGTTTCCATGATCGGTTAGTGCAATGGCATCGCACCCATTGCTGTGTGCGAAATCCATGTGCTCATCGGGAAAACCAATAGCGTCGAATGGTGATCCAACGCAAGAGTGCCCGTGTAGATTTACAAATTTAAGTTTTGGTTGCTTCATGTTCCTCCTTAGCAAAAAAAGCCACCGGTCGGACTTGAACCGACAGCCGCTCGCTTACAAGGCGAGTGCTCTGCCATTGAGCTGCGGTGGCGATGCCCCAATTTAACATTATTGGGGATGAAAGCTGATCTACAATTCGATTGTTTGCCAATGATAGCGCTCAACTAGCTCTCTATCTTTTGTATAGTTAAATGTAATCTGTAAAAGTTCTTCGGTTCCAACATGACCACAAGAAAAAAGTTCGCTATCAGACAAGCAAACATGCCGGGGGAACATAAACAAATCTGCTTTATTTGCTGGGTGTATAACCGCCAACAATACTTTGTCCCAATTTTTTTGGTTGGGCCTAATCTGATTTGCCCAGACCTTTGGGTCATTATCCCGGATTTGCTTTTCAGTTGCATAACTAACAAAAGCTGTTTTCACCTCGACCAACACCTCATCGATGTAACAATCCCCTTGATTGTTTTCCGTTTTGAATGAAAAACCTTTATTCTCACAAGCAAGACGTGCTAGTTCTACCCCCAGCTTTCCTTTTGTTTGGGGGGAAGCTTTCCTCCATTCTTGAAGAGTCGGTTCTGCTTCTTTCCAGGGTTTTTCTTTGGTCAAATGGTTTTTTGAATAAATTGTTTCATTTAACTTTTTTAATTTATCATCTGTAAGCTTGAAAGTCATAATATCATCTCTCCTATGGAAATTATGGTAGTGGCGTGAGCCGGCGTGGTGGAGCCACTATACCACGGGCCGGGGTCGGATGTCAAGCTCTCCGGGTGGCAGTGAGGTTGAAAATTATAGCGAGGCTTTGTTATCAAAGTAATTATTCAGTAAATAATTTATTTCTTTTATACTCAACGCTTTTACATAGGCAGTGTTGTTATAAAACTGACTGTAATCAAATGTTTTGAGTGCCTCAATAACTTCTTGATTTTTTGCAATAAAATAACCTTTTGTTGTATTTGGTTTTCTTTCAAAACTTTCTTCAATTTTACCACACGAATAACCAAAAAGAGTAATTGCTAAATTGGCTTTTTCTAACCCCTCCTCATCTTGTCTGACTTTTTTAAGATACTTTCTATCTTCAACAGTGACTTTTTTCCTCTTGTAATCTCTCCTTTCCCAAACCTGAAAGAGTGTTGTTAGTGTTTTCTTGTCTTGAAACTTTTCATCATCCAGCTTGTAAAAAGAGTTGCTAGGCATCTCTTCATCTAAAACTAAGTGAAAGTTTAGATCTAATGAATTTTGCACTGACCACTTCCTCCAGGATTTAGGAATTAAAAAGCAAATCATCTTTGAGTTTTTTGCTGCATGATTAAAGAACTTTTTTGATAAAGAATTTGCTCTTCCAAATGGTGGGTTTGAAATTGTAATAAGGTTCTCTGGTAAGTCTTCCACAGATAAGAAGTCATCAACTAACGCTACATCAGCATGCTTTGGTTCAATGTCAAAAGAAAGAATGTTATTTTTTTCTACACCTTTTCTTTTGAGACCTTCGATAAACTCACCGGTTCCTCCTGCCGGTTCTAAAAATAAAGATGATTCTTGTTTAAAATCAACAAATTCTTCTAATAAGTCTAAACAATAATCAACTGTTTCTTTGTTTGTATAGTATTGCTCTTTTCCAGTTTTTCTTTTATTTGCAAAACTTTGTAAATCTTTAAATCTTGGAGTTTCTTCCTCAGTTTCTTGAGGAGTCTTTTCTAAGAACTTTTTCTTAAATTCTTCCATGTCTCTCCTTGCGATAGCCCTTTGGGAGCCCTTTTTGCTCGTAGGGCTCGCACTACCCCCATCTAGGGAAGGGGTTGCGGCTTTTTCTTTTTTATTATTTTTATTTGATTTTTTCATAGCATCCTCTTTTTTAAGTTTATTTTTATTTTTCTCCCAAAGTTTAATTCTTTCTTCATCTGTCATGTTCCTCCTTGTTCTTTTATGCATCAAACCTCAGTTCGTTTGCTTCTTTATCGTAATAACAGAATACCCCACGGGATAAGTGGAGATCCACGAGGGTTTCAGGGTGGACTCTTTTATCGTGGAGCCACCATTCTTTGGCTCCGTATACCCATTCAACAGCCGGGCCGTCTTCACGGTGTCTCTTTCCGTGAAGATACCATTGCTTGGTCCCATTTGAGTTCTCAATGGCCGGGCCGTTTTCACGGTGAAAATTTCCATCTTTGAGCCACTGCTTGTCTCCATCGATTTCGTGTGTGGGTTTATCGTTCATGCATCAAACCTCAGTCCATCTGCTTCTTCATCGTAATAACAGAATACCCCACGGGATAGTTGGAGATCCACGAGGGTCTCGGGGTCGACTTCTTTATTGTGGAGAGCCCACTTCCATGACGAGACGCCTGGATATTCACGAGCGGGGCCATCTTCACGGTGGAGGTTATCGTGAAAGAACCAAAACTTGGTTCCGTCTGCCCATTCAATAGCAGGACCATCTTCACGGTGGCGTTTTCCGTGAAGGTACCACAATCTGCTTCCATCTGCCTTTTCAACAGCCGGGCCATCTTCACGGTGCTTTTTTCCATTGAGATACCATGCTTTGGTTCCGTCTGTAAATTCAATAGCCGGGCCATCTTCACGGTGGTATTTATCGTTGAGATACCATGTTTTGGATCCATTTTCGCTTACTATACACTCGGGCTGCTCTTTCATTCTTCTCCTTTGAGGATAAAGTTTTTTGCTTCTGTTACGGGCATTCTTGATAAAGCAAAAACAAGTTTGAGTTCTTCATCGTTTGCCAGTTCTTCTTTTAGTTCTTTAATAAGAGTGCTAATAAGTTTGTTTAAGTTCTTTTTTCTTTCTGTTTTTTTTCTTGGCGCATCCATTGCTTTGCGCAGCGTCTTAAGATTAATGTCCAAGACGCCCTTGTAGCCGTAGTCCTTCACACGCTCCTCCGGTTCAGTGGTTCGGCCACCATCATACCACGAGACAACGCCGGGTGTCAAGCCCGGCGTGCCCCGTGGAGGGTTGAAAGTTCTAGTCCTCGTTTTTTTTGTTGCTTGTCTTGTCCAGCCAAACTTTCGGTATAAGCCAGTTTTTCTTTCTCGTGTCAAAAGTCAAATCGGAAGCAAGGCATTTTTTATAACTCTCAAATGAGTTAATGGGATAAAAATCTTCTATTTCTATTTCTTCGTGCTTGCCTTTTTTCACGTTGTTAAAAACCCACTTTGTTCCTTCTTCGTAGATTTCTTTTCCTTTCTCGGTATAAAGTTTGCGGAGGCTTCTGCGGGATTGGATAAAGTCTTCGGCTGTAAAGCAAAAACCCAAAGGAATATCATCTGTTATGTCTTTTCCTTTGTGCTTTAAAAGAACGTTGTTTCTTCTTATTACATCTCGCTTTGCTCTTAAGGTTTGAAAATCATAAACGCCAAAAGGTGAAGCAACATACACCTTGTCGTAAGTTGTCCATTTCGACATAAACTTTGATACATAATAAGAAGAGTGCGCCGCCCAGATGATTTGCCAGGCAACACTTTCCATTTTTTTTATGTGCATTGAGTTTAAAGGAACATAAAAGATTGGGATGTATCTTTTTAACTTCCATCCGTCTTTTGTCAAGTGTCGCTCGGCCCACACTGGATCTAAGGCCACTTCGCCTATTCTTTCTTTGGCCAAGGGAATAATGTGGGCATCACAGCAAATCCAAATACTAGAACACCCAACAGTTGCACACTCCATTATTGCCCTCTCTAAGAGCGTATAGTCTTGTTCTAGGGGCATAAGGCAGTCATCCCACTCAAATCCAAAGTTTATTCTTCGGTCAAAAGAAGGAATAACGCCAACCATGTTTGTTGTGTCTTGAAGTTCTTTCATAGTGTGGGTAAATCCAATTTAAGTAAATTATTATAACAGGCCGATCTATATAAGACGTTTGGGAAAAGGAAATTATTCACATTTTTGTAATTTTTTTTCTCTAAAGAATAAATTTTTCTTTCTTTGGCTCTCAAAGAGATGCCACGAAAAAGGTGTGGCCTGTCCGCTCTTGCGTATCCTGTAACGCCTGCTGCCTTCATTGTATCTTGGGCTTTAAACCTAACAGAGTAATCGGCATAGCAATGGCGGTTGATTTGACGGCTGTTTAGATAAGAAATAGCATAAAACTCATTTATGTTTCTTGAGATAATCTCATTAACAAAAAAGTGGTCTGTTTTTACTCCGTTGCCTGGGTGTCTTAGGGGCTTTACTGCTCTAAGATAATCAACAACTTTAAATTCTTTTTTATTTTCTATGCTATCGACTTCAAAAGTGTGATTTTTTATCTGATCAGCATCAAAAACGTGATACTTGTTTGCTTTAACGTAAAAATCAAACTTGTTGCTTGCTATAAGCCTTAGTTTGTCTTCGTGAATAAACATACCATCGCTGTAAGGGCAGTAAATCTTTGGATAATGCCTTCCGTGGTATAAATGAAGAACACCAAGCAACTCTGAAAGGCCAGAACTCATAATCTTTCTTTTATGAGTTTTGTAATTGGCCTCCCAGCAGTCGCTCGGTATGCCTACTTTGCTGAAAACCTCTACCCACTTTTCATCATACTCCAATCTATCGTATGTTTGGAAATCTTCCCAGCGAGTTGAGATAATAGGTAGTTTGTTTTCTAATGCAAAAATCAACGAAGGTATGTTGCCACCTACAACAACCTCGTCGTATGTATATTCAATCATTTATAGGTGGTTTTTCATTGCCTCTGCTGCATAAGGGAACTCTCTTTGTGTGAATTCCATCATTGCTCTTGCCAAAACTTGGATTTCCCATTGTGCTCCTGGCTTATCACGCAAATCAATAAACTTCATGATGTTTGATAAGTTTGCAGAAGCATAATAGGTAGTATAGAGGTTTTGAGGCAGCACCCCTCTTGCCTGCTCACGGCAAACACCCTTGTCAAGAAGATCATCAAACAACTTTAAAGAAAGTTTATGTTGATTTCTTACTGCTTCTGCCGCAGATGTGCAAACAAGTTTTTGGCAAATCTCATTAGACACTTCTGGGTTGATTAGATCGTCTTCATTTGAAGCCTGTCTGTTTGATTTATGTTGAGTTCTAAAAGATTGAGGCTCATAAAACTCAATATTGATGTCAGTATACCTTCTTGAGATCTCATTATAAGACCAAGTTCTGTGTCTGTGGTGTTGAGAGCGCACAAACAAAGGGACAACGCAGCGGAAAGTAATGCCGTTATGCTCCATTGTTGATGTGTGCCTGTGTTCAACAAGAAAGTTGATTAGGCCCTTGTCTCTTTCGTCTAACTCTTCCTTTTCAACCCCGAAAGATGCTCTTGCTGAATTGACCAGCATTAGATCACCGCCCCAGGACTGAATAAAATCGCAGCGACCAATACCGTCGCCGTATAGATAGATTGTGTTTTCCATTGTTTCCTTTAGTTATAGTAAGCCATAATGTGGTTTTCTAAGATAAATAGTTGTTTATTGCCATCTCCATCAACAAAACTTTCTAGCATTGTTGTATCAACAACTAAAACAGTCTCTAACTCATCTTTTTCTGAAAACCAAGTGCATTGCGGGCCAACCCCAATAAGATTGGCCTTTCTATATCTTTGTTGCGTTTGACTAACGTAATCTTCGGGCAGCAAGACTGCTGGCTGTTCTTTTTCTTGCTTTGCTTCTTCAATCAAAGAAACGTGAAGATAGCGATTGCACGGCCTAAGCAACATCTGCACCTCGCTGTGCGGAAACGGAAGTTAGGAGCCGTGAATACATTTCTTGAAGCTGCTCAAGGTCCTCGTCCTTCTTAAGCATACGGTAAGCCTTTACCGCAAGCCGCATCTCATCTGTTGAAAGCCAATCGTTCTCTTTGTAGTTTGTGCGAAGATCACGCTTTGCCTCCTTGTAAGGCTCCATTTCTTGCTCAATAGCATCTAGTGCCTTGATAAAATTACGAATTTTCTCTGTCTTTTCTTCTTCACTCATTTTTTCCTCCTGTTGTTTGAGTTGTTTGTTCCATTAAAAAAGCGAACCCTACCATTATAGGGTTCGCTAGTGCGATTGTCAAGCGAAAGTTTAGACTACTTCGCAGCCACCGGGACCACAAGCAATCTCACCTGCAAGATCGGTGTTGTCGTCCTCCTCAATAACTTTTGAAAGATCGACGTCAGATAGCGCCTTAAGTAAGGTCTCATAAGTTTCCTTTGTGCAGTCTTCAAATGGCGCCTGAGTATAATTGCCGCCGTCGTAATTGAGCACAGAGAGACCATTATAGACACCTCTATTCTCCCACATCCACTCTCCAACCTCATCCCACTCATTCTCACGAACAGAGATTGTTGCTGAAACATTGTGTGTGTTTTGGCCTTTGCGGTGTCCGGGGCGAACCCATTTACTAGAAACTAGTTCCACACGCTTAAGCAAGTCTAATGCTGTCTCAGTGCGATAGATGGCGCCTTCTGGGGCCTTTTGTGGAATAGAAATAACCGCCGTATCGTGTGGTCGGAAATACTCGTCCTCGACAAGTTCTGGGTGGTTGTTCAAAAGATAAGAGTAGATTGCCTCATTCTTGCCGACACGAATACGACGAATGTAGTAATCATTGTGCCA
>Ga0098050_1000349_pt1 | contig 17432 bp, 13 predicted proteins | sample 14_taG_FD_77070 | JGI IMG/M metagenome (GOLD analysis project Ga0098050, IMG submission 77070) | Marine viral communities from the Subarctic Pacific Ocean - 14_ETSP_OMZ_AT15311 metaG | ecosystem: Environmental > Aquatic > Marine > Oceanic | place: Pacific Ocean | collected 2015-01-18
ATTCTTGACTCTCTTCTTGTGTACTTCCAAACGCTCTGTGAGATGTTTGGGACAAGCCTCTTCAAGTGTCTTGCCTCCACACCAAACCCTAGCATATTCATAATCATCATCTGAGAGATGAGGAGACCAATCCCATGTGCTCTCAAAAGCCCTTTTAATGTGTCCATAGTAAAATTCTCCATTTGCAAAAAGACCTAAACAGTCTCGCTTATCATCTAAAATTTGAAATATCATTAGTACCCTCCGCTTGTACCTCCTCCAACTGTAGAACCACCAGTGATGCCCTCTTCACGGTCTTTCTGCTGTTCAGCTAATCTTAATCTTCGAATTGAATCTGAGAGACCATAGGATTTTCTGAATGTTTCTTGTCGGAACATACTATCAATATAACTTATCATGTCTGAGTTGTCAAGTGAATTGTGTAAGTTTTTTAAATATTTCTTTATTTTCTTTATCTCTGCCTTTCCTTTAATCATTCCGTGTTCAATGTTGCGAATATCTAAATAATAGTTTATCCAAAACAAATGGTCAATTTCGTTAAGACTTTTTGTTTGTCTGTAAATAATGTTTTTACTTGTTACACATCCCATTTTTAATTTTATCTTATATGGTATTTCAAATACTAAGTTATTATAAAATTCTATTATAGTATTATATATATAATTATATTCTATATTATAAGATTTATTATAATATGTATTAATAGTATTATCTATATTAGTATTTAAATATTTCCTTATAGCAGGAGAACCAATATCAGCTGTAAGAACATAAGGGCAATGTTTCCAAATTTTAAATCCTTTGTTTAACATAACTCTTTTGTAAAATGGAAACATATCAGAAGACATAAAGTCATCATATTTTTGATTATCATCATCAAAAGGTATATCAGCAATGGAAAAAGTCAAACCTGTGGAAAACAGTGAATTATTTGTTGATTGCAACCAGCCGGAGAATGTTATTGGTTTGTTTTTATAATTTTCAGATAAATTAACTAAAAACTCCTTGACATAGTGGTCAAAAGATGTTATATTATCTAAGAGGATTTTGTTTGCTTTGATTTTTTCATTAAATTCAATGAGAACTGTGGACAAATATGCCTTATACAACACCACAGGAGATTCATATGCTCTTACGATTTCCATATTTGATATCAATGGATTGTCGTTCACAAGCTCCCCCATAGAAATTGCTAATTGTATATTTCTTTTTGCGTCTAAATACATTTTTGTGACAAAGTCAAATGCTTGAAATGTCAATAACTCACCGGGAACTCCTTGGAAATTTTTTATGAATTGCGTGTTGGGATAAATTGATGATCCCTCCAAGTCGATTGCTCCATACATTGAAAATTCAACAAAATTAAATTCAAAGACCTCTGGACCTTCTTCTTCATAAGCCTGCGTAGCAAACCTAGATTTCAATATGACTTGGTCATGCAAAGGGAACAAACTATTTTTTGCTTTAAAAATTGACATTTTATTTCAATTCCTTTATAATCGCATAGTACACTTTATATTCCTCTGATTCGTTATCATCAGTAAGATATATTATTTCGGAACTTCTTAATTGTGTATTATCTAATTCAACATTCGTCATTCCGGAAACCTGTTTAAAGGTATACCATGCTCCATTTGCTCTAAAATAAACAAGACCTTCGGGGCTTGTTGCTGTTGCTGAGATACGACCTGGGACATCTCTAGAAGTATCATAATACCACAGCAACTCCTCTGCTGCAGCATCGGACAATACTGTTTCCTCTGGAGGAGGCGGTGTTTCTGCAGCATCGGGCAATACTGTTTCCCCTGGAGCATCAGGGGTTGCTTCCTCTGCAGCAGCATCGGGCAATACTGTTTCCCCTGGAGCAGCAGGGGTTGCTTCCGCTTCATCTGCTGTTTCTGTGCTATACCCGTCTACTGCACCAGAGTAAATCCAGTTTGCAGTTATTGTCGTTGTTGGTTTTTCCATTTTATCACCGGTGATAGTTGCTTTATGGGTAACTTTTTCATTTAAATGAAAACCTCCCATTCCTAATGTATTTGCAATAGAGCCAACAACAGAAGAATCTTGATAAAGACCAGCATTGACAAAGGATAGCATACCAGGAAATACGTCCAAAAGAAAAGTATTTGTTTCCACAGTTACATTGTAAACAGAAGCCAACTGTGAAAGAGAATAAAGATTTTCAAGTTCAAACCTAGATTCTCTTTGGTAATTAGCTGTTGCTTTACTGTAAGTAATTGATTTTACCAGAGTACTGGGGCCGCCACTTAAAGCTTTGGAATGTAAATTGAAGTATGGTACACCTAATTCTATGAGTCTTTTTGCACCAGAATTTAACGTTTTGTAGTTGTTCAAAACAGACATTTGTTGATACATAACTAAAAAATTGCAATATTCAGACATTTTTCGTTTAGGATTTTTGAAAAAGAATGGTGCATCATCTTTATTTAGAGTCAATACGCCATTTTCATTTTTGTTGCTTCTGTCCAAAAGCATTACGTTAAGTTCTGTTTTATTGGCAGCTTTATATTTTAAGCTTGTTTCAATATCTTTATTACCAGCAAAAAGTCCAAACTCTGATTTTATTCCGAATTGCAAGAATTCACTGCTGCCATTTAAATAACAATCCTCCAACAGCATACCATTGATAAGATTTGAAACAATAGCGCTCATTAAGGGACCTATAGAATAAAAAGAAACATCAGCTTCTAGAATATTTTTGTCAATCCACTTATCAAGCCATGATATCGCGATAGGAAAATCTGCCATATTAATTTTTTTATCTGCTACTCTGAAAATGTCACTAGTGATATCAAATTCTATAGGAAAAAATGATGGAAGAATTATTTTTAATGGAAAATCTTTAAAATCATCTTCCATTTTTTCGTAATCATCAGAATATTCAAATTCGCCTACTCTATTGACCACTCTTTTTAATTCTCCTTTATACATATTATTCATTAAAATATCAACAAGGTCTCCAAAATAAATGAAATCTAAATTTAAATTGCTTCCGTCAAAATCTTTTTGAATTGTAACTACATCTACATCTCTAGACATCAGCCGCTCTGGCACTTTCTCAGAGAAATTATCATATATTAGACTTGAATCTAAAATTTTAAAATCTTTTGTTAAATTGTAATCTAAAAAATTCTGAGGATTGTATTTTACCCTCCAGGTTCTTTTTTTTACAAGTGAAAACAGGGTTTGTTTAAAAGTGCTTTTTTGATTCTTTATAGATTCGGGTATTTTTGCTTTTTTTATCTCTACTAACGCAGTTTGTTTATCTTTAGGTTCTGTCATGTTGAGATTATGAAGTATCTCAATTAAATCTTTTTCTTTCTTAACTAATTTGTCCAATTGTTTTTTAGACCTTAAACAATCAAAAATTGGATCTTGAATTTTGCTTCTTATGAACCCTTTATAATCTATTTTGATTTCATCTTTTAAACTTTTGTCTGTGGCAGTCACTCCTCTAGTTATCGTGTGATCGATTAGAGCTAAGTCTAATATCAAACAAGAATTCTGGAGGTATTCTTCATATCCAAGTATTTTTGAATTAGCTTTTACTGTTGGAATAATTTTCATAATTAACCTTTGATAACTTTTTAAAAATTTTGGATTATAAAGTCTAGCGCAGCCTTGATACTTTTTAACGTTTATTGATGCTGGTCCTGCACTATCAGTTGCTCTTAAGCTGGTTCTATGTAAGTAAGTTATTAAATCTAGAGGACTATATTTGTATTTTACTTTTTTTAAAGCACCATCATCATCATAATATTCTGCCATATTGGAGAATTCTGCTTGAAGATAGGTTAAGTTTGGCATTTGTAAAGTTAAAGAAACATCAACATTTGTCTTAGCTGTTGCTTGATTTTCTCCTATAAAAGATATGTCTAGACTGGTATAGGAAATATTTGAACGAAATCCAGATTGCGCACCTAATACTTCTAAAAGCTGATCTTTACTAGTTATATTACTTGTTCCACTTTCATTATATAAAACTGCTTTTTCAAACTTTCCCTCATTTGTGATGTTTCCAAACAACAAAGGCATCTCAATTTCTTTATATACGGGCTTTTCAACCGTTCCAACATTTATTTCGGCTACATTTAAAACCTGAAAATTATAATTTACATCATTTATATTTCGCGCATTAATCACCTGGGAATATGTGTAGATATCACCGGTGGTTGAGCTATAATTAATAAAATTTGAAACAGGAGTGCAATCAATTGGAATTACTCTACCACCGTAAGGTATTTTAGATTTATCAAGTGCAGCCTTCCTAAGTTTGCTTCTCGTCTTTGCAAAATGAGATACAGAAGACAACAAAAAACACTGTTCTAGATTTTTAAACAAAGAATTGGCCTTTGCGTCTCCACCTTCTCCCAAACTTTCGATACTTTCTTTCAGTGATAATGAAGTTCTTTTTAGATTGTCTAATTTAATTTTGCTTTTTACTTCAAGTACTGCACCCTCCCCAGTCTTGTATTTTGTATTCGCGACCAGATCGAGCAGGGAAAGATTAATACTGGTATTTTCAAGTCCCTCAGCTATGTTAGAAATATCTTTATCATAAATGGAAAAATCCGGACTATTATCTAATGATAGAACTATATTATTAATCCTTTCTCTTAATTCACTAGAAACCTTGGGTGCATTTCTGATATTGTATTTTTTGGCCAAATAACCAAAATTGTTCCCCGCAAACAACAGATTTTCGGAAGCATGTATGTATCTTTGCTTTGTTTTATTTGCTCCATACGTTTCTTTCTCAAAAAGCCACCAAAAAAGAATCTTTGCTTTTTCTGCATCGTCCATCAAATTCCATCTATCAGCAAAAGTTGTATCTGCCGGTAAAATTTGATAAATAATTGGTGTTTCATCATTGCTGATTTCAAATTCTTTCTCTGCCCATGCGCCATCTGCGGCAAAATAACCAATATCCGGAACCCGGAGATTCCAGATTGTTTTCATTGCTTTTGGAAAGTCTTCTTCCTCTTCCCATGATTTGAGTGCAAAATCGTAAGTAAAAGTAAGCAGTGCATTTCTAGCTATTTCCGTCTTGGTGGAAATCTCCTCTTCCCCACTTTTATTTTTTGGAACGTTTCCATTCCCGCCTCCTGCAAGCCAGTTAAAGACAACTTCTATATCATAACCTGAACCAGCCATTATTTCACCACGCTTCTATAAAAAGATAAATAATCTTTTGGTATATATATAACGTCTCCATACGTATAATGAGAATCTGTTGGCTTGTTATTAAACAAACCAATTAACCAAAAAAGATTTCTATCTCCAAAATAACGATGAGCTAACTTATATAGTTTATCTCCATGGGACCAAACATGTTCATAAACATCAAAGTCTTGTGTTTGAAAGTCTCTAGAAAAAACATAATTCTTATAATATTCTATACTTTCGATATCTCTTATCTGTAGAATATTTTCTTTCTGTGATTTATTCATAAATCTTTTATCAAAATTTTTAAAAATAGGCATTGTATCTCTCGTTAATTATAATTTATATCAAACCCGAATAAATTACCGGGCTTTATTAGTTTATCTTTTTTATCTCTTTTCTTTTTAGAATATTTTTTGTTTCTTGGATATGAGTCCTGCATCACCTCAAGGTCAAAATCTAATTTATAGTTTTTTGCGAAAAACATTCCACCCTCATCAAAAAACCCCATTTCAAGATCTGGTGAATAGTTTAAACTAGAAAGTTTGCATTTCACTCCCACATGTTCACTGAAACTATTATAATCTGAAAAACTATTATTCTTTTCACTGTCTTTTCTTATAAGATTTGCAAATTTAAGATAAAACTCACTTTCACGAGTTTGATCATCGGGCAGAGTCATTCTCAAAAGCTTCTGAAATTTTTTATGATTATTTATAGAGTCATTATGATCCAAAGATGGAACATTAAAAGAAATTTGATATTTTTTTTCTTTTAAACCGGTGACCTTTTGGGTTATATTATCAATTGAAGTAACCTCAACAGTATTACTACTTACCTGGACGGCATAAGTTTCTAGAAATGGTTTAAACTTAATCATAACATTATTTTTAGCTATTATTATTTCTGAGTTTTTATTTGCTGTATATAGTGCAGAATAGTCATTCATTTTGTAGATACTCCAAAGGGCCAACTGCCTTTTTTTGTAAACTCATCTCCATCTATGTTGCCATCTGCTAAAAAAGGTTTTATTATTCTTTTTTCAGTTGTTGTTAATGTAGGAACAATCAACTCTAATTTTAAAGAAAATTCTTTTGGCCATAGTTTATTATCATATTCAAAAAAACCAGTATCCACAGCAGCAGAATATGAAATCTTATCTATGTAGCATTGCAGTCCATATTGTTTAATATCAGAAAAAAGTTTTATTGTTTTTTTATTAGTGTAATTACCATTATTTATCAAATTAGATAGTAGAACATAGAATCTGTCTTCTGTAGGTATGACTGTGGGCTTATAGCCAAACGTTTCCATGGCAACAGCCAGTTGCTCATTTTCTTTTGGAGACATTATTCCATCAGCCATAAACCTTTTTCTCAAGTTTGCTATTACATTCGGCTCACTGTTTCCATATTGAGTGCTTCTCATCATAATTTCTAACATTTCTAGACGATTAGCATTAACCCTAGCGTCATTGACTGAGATCGCTGGTAAAATTATCTCTAGAGAATATGAAAAGCCAATGTTTTTTACAGAATGCTTCTTGCCTTCAACCAAATCAACATCACTATGTTCTAACTTTAATGTTATCGAAAAAGATTTCAGAAAAGCTTTTAAACCTATAGCTATTTCAGAAGATTCATTTCCTATATATATTAGACAAGATTTGTTTCGTGTATAGGTATTTGAATAATCAGTACCTAGTGGAAGTTTTGGATTATTAGCAGGATCATGAGTACCTTGATAATTAACTAATATTGGAATTTCGTCTGTGTACCAACTCATTATCTTTTATTCCTATTAATTTCTGTTCTTATTATATCTTTCAGTTGTTCGTTCCCTATGAATACTTTCACTTCAACTTTCGGCATTGAGATGTCTGGCATTTTAACATCTACTTCGATTTTACTATTTTTGAATAATTTTGCAATTGCAACGCCATCTCCCATAATAAGGGAACTAGTATCTCCACTAACAGAGCCGGCGAACAATCCCTTCTCTCCAACAGAAGATTTTATTTCTGCAACTGCACTCTTAATGTTATTCAAACCTTGTCCAAATTTATCTATACCGTTTCCAATCTTTGCAATTTCATCTCCAGCGCCAAACATAGCGCCCATCGACTGACCTGTTAAACTAAATAGTACTAACATGGCTGTCAACGCACCAAGACCCATAAAAATTCCAGCTGAGCTAAGAGATGCAGCGTACCCCAAGAACAAAAACGCTCCACCAAGAGCAAAAATTCCAAGAATTACTGCCGGCATAGTATCAACAGATTGGGACATTGCAGTAAACAACCCCGTTAATGACTCAACAAAGGAGGCCATTCCATAAAAAACCAAAGCAACTCCACCAGCTAAGACGGATAAAGCTAATGCTCCCAACATAGCTTTTAGACTCATAGTCTCTAGAGCCCTAGATAAGATGATTACAAAACCAGCCATAACAAGAGGCATCATATAAAGCATTGGAGAGCCTCTTTTATGAAACATATTATAAAGAGCAAGCAGCGCACCAATTGCTAAAGTTATCTTTATACCGTTCTTGGCCCAAGCAAAAGAATTCGCATGTACAATTGCAGTGTTAGTAGAAATAATTCCATTTTGCTTTGCTCTTGCTGCCGCTGAGAGTTCCGTCTGTAATGCAGCCTCGGCTTGAACCACCGCCGCTTGCGCAACAGTAAAATTGGAATGTGCTTGTTTAGCAGCGTAAATTTGAACAGCAATATATAGACTTGTCATAGCCCCCGCGAATCCGTTTATATTATCAACAACATAAACTAGCATTTCAACAAGATTCATCGCAGCATCTGCAATATTTTGTATTGCTTGTGGGTTTTCTCTAACAAAGTTTTCAAACATTCTAGAAACTTTGTCCATAACAGGCACTAAATCATTCATTGCATTATTCAAGCGTGTTTGAATATCTGCTTGGGTTTGCATCAGATTTGCTCTTCTCTCCATTTCTGCTGGGTCGCCTTGCAAATCAGCTAGCATTTCTTGTACACTAGCATATCCCATAGCTTCAGCAGTAAATAATTTCTGAGCTCTCGTCATATTATTGACTCCACCGGTAGCCATATTAACTTGTTTTCTAAGCTCTTTCATTCTTTCAGCGGGGTCCATTGTCATAAGAGCCATAGAGCTAAGGCTCGTTCCCAAAACAGCATTTAAAGTAGCTGCTTTTTTAGCTCCCTCGGAAAACTTGTCGAAAGGTTTAACCATATTTAGCATACTTGAAATCGCCGTCCCGGTAACAGAAGCTTGAGCCGCCAAATCTTGAAAAACTTTTATACCTTTAGTTCTTCCTTCAATAGACAAATACTTCATATTTTCACCAAAATCGGTAGCTAGTTTTTGAGCAGTGATTCCGATTTTTTCTGCATTCACAGCCATCTGTTCCAGTGATTTATTCATACCAGGAATTATATTTCCCGTTGAATCTTTGAATGTTTTCATTAACATGTTCATATTGGAAGCCGTAGTATCCGTGGTGACTCCCAGCTGATTCATCATCGCAGCAGAACCAGCTAATTCATTTGCAAATTCTAAAGATTGTATTCCTATTAATTTACTTTGCATTGAACCAACAGCAGTTGTCGCTTGATCCAGAGTAACACCGAAAGCAGCAGTTGCGCTTGAGATTCCTATTAATTCATTTTGTAAATTTTCTAAGGCCCTACCAGTACTTTTTCTAATTTCAACTGTTTTTCTGTTAAATTTATCAAAAATCTCAAAAGCTTTTTTCCCAGCAGCAGATAAAATATTCATAGGATTAACAAGTCCTGCAATTCCTGATGCTAAAGAAACAAGATTTTTACCGATGTCACCGCTAAGAAACAAGCCTAGTCCTTCAAGTAAACCTCCCATCATGGTGTCTGCATTGTTGGCCGCAATACCCATCTTACCAGCTATTGTACCAATGGCACTGTCAAGTTTATTAGCAAATTTAGTAGACAAAGCCATTTTAGCTCTGAATTCTTCTATTTTTGCAACCATATCTTGTGCTATATTCGAAGATTTATCCATGACATCAGCTAATTCTTTCGACTGTTTTGCAGTCAAAGAGAACATTTCTGATAAGTTATCAATTGAAAAACCAGCCTCAGTTGTTAACTTATTTTGCTTTTCTAATTCTGTAATAAATTTAGCAGCATTATTTAGTTTAATATCATCAATTCGAATACTTTGCCTTGCAGCTTCTAATTGATCTCCCATAGCATCGGCGATTTCTTTTTCTTTCTTTGCCCTTTCTTTTTCAACATTAAAACTCTTAAGCTTAGCATCGAAAACTTCTTGTGCAACAGATGCATCATCGCCAAAGCTTTCACCATCTCCGGAGCCCATCGGCATCCTTAAAATCTCCAAACCATTTATCAATCTATATAATGACATACAAAGTCCTCTTGTAGTTAAATAGTTTCAAATAAAAAATGCTTGGAAAACCAAGCATTAGCTTTTTGCTCTATCATATTCTTCTTTTTCCTTCTCATATTCTTGCACTGTTCGATCAAGCCACCACTTTCTCAAACCAACTGGAAGAGAATACATTTCGGATAGACTCCATCCTCCATAATGCTTTAGAGTAAAGAAAATCTCGTATACGTTTTGCATATACTCATTGGTCAGGCCAAAAAAAGTCCGTATTAAACGGAACCTCCATTTCTTGTTCGAAGCCGCAAGATTCACATTCAAAGTCCTCAATGACTTTGATATTGGGAGCCAATGATTCATAACACTGTCTTAACCATCTGGCTTCATAAGCAGGTACATTTTCTACAAAATAGTCAACATAAGCTGCTTCAGCGTGCCCATTTACAGACTGGATATATAATTTCATCTGTTTAGAAACAAGTTCTTCTTCACTTTTGTTCTTAGATATCATTTTCACAAGCTTTGACTCGTCTTGGCCGGTCAATAGCCTAAGTTCAACCTTAATTTGCGACTTTGGCGTTTCAACTATGTAAGTGCCCGTGTTTGTCTCTTCAGCTTCAAATTCTTCCAAATCTCCGTCTATTATCAAAGGTTTTGATAGATCAAATACTACTTTGTTAGGTGCTTGGCATGAAGGGCATTGAACCTTTGTTTCATATAGATGACCATACGCCGATGAACGTGCCGCAATTATTATTGCATTTCGATCTCCAACTAGAACATCTTTTGCTTTGAACGTTTTGTCAACCAATAGATTATCAATAAGTCTTTCAAGTGCAACTCCTTTTTTAAGCAATGATCGTGATGTAAGAATATCTTCATCTTTTGCTGTCATGAAACGGATTTCAACTGTTTCTTTTTCATGTAAAGGATGTCCGGAAGGATAACCGACTCCTCTAGATGGGAGTTCTACAAACTCCGTTGGGGTAACAAAGTCTAGGACTGCCGCTGGATCAACAGCTTCTGCTTGCGCTCGTCTTGTCTTTGTTCTATCTTCATTATTTCTTCTCATTTATACCTCTTTGTTAAAATAATTATTCTTCACCTAATGGTGTTGTTCGACTGAAAGGATTTGGCGCATCATCACTAGTGATTGGAGGCAAGGGATCAATTGTGCCTCCACTTCCTCTTGTTTGAATTTCAGGTGTTCCGCCAACTTGTCGTTCCACTCCTTGTGTACGCTTCTTAATTTCCGTGATATCCCCTATCGGAGTGATTTCCCCTCCTCTGTTTAGATCGCTTGATGTGCCAAACACTGTGCTAGCTTCTGAAGGAGGAGTTGGTGTCCTCTGTATTATTAAGTCAGGTACTGTGCTTTCATCCGGCATAGTACCCAGTGCAGGCACTTTTTCTAAAATAACATCTCCTTGTTTTTCTATAAATGTCTTTTCATTATCTAGGTTTATTGTTTTCATGAAATGCTTAAATGGCAATTCGCTTAAGGTTAATTTTTCTCCTAATTTCTGACGATCCATAATTGCCCAATCATATATAACACCAAGTTCGTATTCAACAGGATCATCAGAAGAATAATCTAAGTCTCCCCACCCAATAGTTTTAACAATCGGATTGATAAGATGCCAACACTCTGAGATTCCATCACCATCATCAAGTTGATAGATTGAAATTCTTTGTTTTGAAGTTGACGCATTTTTAAAATCTGCCACATCTTCCAAGCCAAGCCCAAAAGAGTTTGCAATTGTTGATGATTTTTCTGGGGTTGTTATGGTTCTCCAAGACTTACCTGAGCCATCAAGTTTAAGTTTTGTTGAAATATGATGACCTCCGCCAAATTCACCAGCAGTTTTTGAATTAACATTACGAAAATGAGGATCTCTAAATTGAGAATTGTCAACATAAGGGTAAGTATAGCCGGTGTTGTTCATAATTTGCCACAAGAAAGCTCCTGTGTCAAAAACAGAATAATTATGTCCCAAGCCATTCATGTCAACAAATTTCATTGTTATTGGTTGCCATGTTGCATTACCGGGATAATTAAATTTATGGTTCAATAGTCTAAATTCTTTTGTATCAAAATCAACTTTTGGCTTGTTTAAGCTTTTAATATTTGGCAAATAAAACATCCCACCAAAAACAACAACAAATTTGCTTTTGGCTTTTGGCTGTACTCTACTATTCGTCCACCATGACATTTAGTTCTCGCTTATTCTGCTTCGTAGAAGCTACCGAGTCCGTTTCCTTCGATAGTTTCACATGTTGCCCAATCATACATAAATTCAAGATCAATTGTTGAAATGTCATCATTTTCATAATCAAGTTCTGAGAATGCAACTTTTTTAATGTATGGGTTTTTAAGTTCCCAAGTTTCAATAGCGTTTCCATCTGAATCAAGTTGGCGGATTTGCACGTATTGAAGAGCAGAATTGGTCTTGTTTTTTGATTGAGTTGTAAGAGTATTGGCATCTCCAGGAACGACATAACCACCAGAACGAATAATATTATTGATTCTAAATAGTGATCCGGGGTCAACTGGGTCAACAAGTGTCATGGAAATAGACTGCCATTCAACCTTTCCGGGAAAATGAAATGTATGTCCCATGTATACATGTTTACTATCAGCAACGGTAAAGTTCGGCTTCGCTACTTTCTTAGCCCACCATACAGCTGGTTCGTTGCCTTGGATTCCTCCAATAAATACTTGAAATAAAAAATTTCTTTTAGGGTCTCTCTCAGGTGTTGTAGTCCAAAATGACATTATTATTTTCTCCTATAATTCTTTAATAACTAGTTGGCTTAGGCAAATTCTGCCCCGGTGCGAGTGATTACAAAGTCAATAGCGATGTATTCAATAGCTCTCGCAGGCTTAAGAAAGATCTTGGCGTACATGATATTTCTATCAATAAGATCTGGTGTAGTTGTTGTTCCATCAAGAACCAAACGATAATCTGTTAGTCCAAACTTCGATTTAACATCTGATAGAATAGGCTCTGCTTGTGAACGGAATCTTGCCCATGTAGATTGAACATTTTGATCAAAGAGAAGATTTCTTGCCACATTTCCAATTTCTGCCTTAAGGAAGATCATAAGGCGACGAACGTTGATTCTGTCTAGAGCTGACGGAGTTTGTTGAAGGGTTTTTTGTCCGAATATAACAACACCTTCATTTGGAAAGGTTGCAATTGGATTGATACTAACTTCATACAAATCATCTCGCTCGGATGCATCAAGACGTTGACGCGCTTGAATCACACGAGGACCAGAGCGTCCACCGAGGTTTCCAAGTCCACCACGGTTAAAACCAGCTGGAGCAAACCAAAGTTCAGATGAAGCATCTGATTGAGCCATGGCACCGAGTCCTGCAACAGATGAAGGAACCCACACACGCTCTCCATTGTTCAAGTTATCTTGAATTTGAACAGCTGGGTAATAAGCACATGCATAACTTGAATCAAGTTGGCGATTCTTAAGACTAGAGATTGCTGAGGATACGCTTCCCAATCTAGAAGATTGAGAATCACCAGTTTCAGCTTCTGAAGTTGGTTTATAATCACCTTCTAAGTCAATAACAGCCAGCATATCTTTACGAGATTCAGCAGTTCTAATAACTTTAGTAGTTATAATTGGGTTTTTAACGCCCGGTACACATAGAAGAGAAGCAGGTACAGTTTCTGGATCAGAAACAGAATCAATCGTTTTATTCAAAGAATACTGAAGATAGTTGTCTTTTTCACTAAGAGTGCTTCCAATCAAGTCTTGACGGAAAGGTTCTTTCTCTGTGATATCAAGTCCATCGAATCCACCGAATAAAGGAAGAACGAACTGCTTAACACCTTTGTTAAGAAGAGCCTCAAGTCCATCAGTTGCTACATAAGAGGTACTATTTGCCATTGAACCAGAAGTCCAAGTTGTAGTGTTGTTAACTGTACTGACGACAATGTCATTAAGAGAGAACACACAAGAGTATTCAAAGTCTCCGCTTGGGGCGAATTGTTGCCCAGCATACTTCTTGGGTAATGGTCTCAAATAATCACAGTAATCTGGATCATGAAGTGAAGAGTTAGAATCAACCTTTGGTCGAATTCCAAAGTAAACTTTATAGGGACTTGCAGAATATCCATCAGAACCGTTTACACGAAGAGGGAGTTTGGGGAATGAAAATTTAATTGCTTCAAAGCCAAATAATTCAATAGCATCATCTCCCGTTGCAGCTGTGTTTTGCACAACTCTAGGGGTAATAAATGAACCAGCAAAAGGAACACCTTTTTCGTCAGAAAGTATAGCTTGATCTTCTATTGCCATAAAAGTTTTTGGACGACCAGGGCCTAAGAAGCCAACAGGAAGGTCTGTATCATCATAATTTTGATATTCTGCATACATTTTAATGCGAACATAATCAGAAACGTTTGGATGATCTCCATAAGAACGATAACGACGATCTTCTTCGCTCCACTCCATATACATATCGCCAATACGACGAGCAATGAAGTTTGGAGAGTTTGGATCTAGACTACATCCAGAATACTTTTCAAGTGTTCCACCGTTAACATCCATAATTTTTACAGAAAAAGTTCCGTATGGGTAAACAGTAGGATTGGTTGCAAGTTTAAGGTCTTCAATTGCAATGAGAGTATTCTTTTGAATCTCTTCACCAGCATGAATACATTCAAAGCGGAAAAGTTTAGAAACGCTTGATTCACCAGCATAATTAGCGTTATTTGAATCGTAATTTCTACCAATAAGGTATCCGGATTTTGCCTCAGTTGACCCGGTTCTTTGATATCCCCAGTTTCCTTCATCATCCGTTGGAGCATCATCATCTTTATGAAGAGGAATAAGAGCAGCTACTTGAGCAGCAGCAGTTTCTGAAGTGACTTTTTCTTTCAAAGCTCTTTCAAAAGATTCTCCAAGCCAATAGTTTTTCTGATCAGAAGTTTCAGTGATTGATGTATTTACAAGTTGTGGATTTGTATTGAATTTATTACGAATGTAATCTCCACTTGTTCTATCAAAGTTAAAGCTCACATTTTCTACTTCTGTTCCGGCAGCGTTGTAAATAATAGCGTTGAAAGTTAAAGGAGCTGCAGGTGAAGCTGTTGATTTTACAAGACCATCAGCAATACCGTTTGTAACAACGGCAGAACCAGCAGCATCTATTCCATCTAAAGTCATATATCCGCTGTTTACATAGAAGACAGCGGCTAGACAGCCTTCGCCAGTTGCATTTGCTGCTAGGTTTGTCGATACTCCTTTTCCGGTTCCACTATTGGTAACATCTAAATCTTGATCTACATCAGCCGCTGAAAGGGCGCTGGGCTTCTTTCCCACAGCAGCAAAAAAAGTATTTGTGCCACCTGCATCTGTTATTGTCAGTTCTTCCCCAGTTGTTGAGGAGAGATTAAACAATTTCAAAGTGCTAGTATTGTCATCTACAGCTATATTGGAAATGTCGCCATTTGTTAAAGCTAAATCAATTGCTGCTTTCACTTGAGCCAGAACTTCATTAAAAGAACCACCGGTACTTTTAACGGGACAAGTATACAATGGCACACTATCCGTTCCACCTGTTGCATTTCTAGTAACAGTGCCATAAGCATTTGATGATTCATCAAAAGTAATTTCAATCTTTAATCCAGTGCTCTGAAGAATAGAGTCCGCGACAACACCTCTAATAAATCTAAGCACACATGTTGTCTCCGGAGTATCACCAATGGCATCTTCATTAAAGCTGCTACCTTCTTTCAAAGTAATTGCTGTAGACTGCCCTAGAGAAGATGTATCAGCAACGAAAAGTCCGTATGCTGTTGAGTTTGTTGCTGCAGCATTTGTAATCTGTAGTCCACCAGAACCAGAAAGTTGCCATCCAGCATATCCAGCAGTACTTGCTTGTGGATGTTGATCTCCAAGCAATCTTACAAGATTGACAGGGGATGTACGTGATGATAGCCATGCTTGAGCAGCATAAGCAGCAGGTGTAGGTGCAGACAATTGAGGTCCGTCTCTCCAAATATCACCTTTAAGCGATGAACCACCAGGAACAGGGTTTCCGTAAACCTGAACGAAATTGTCCAAAGAACGAACTTTTGCTGGTTTCATTCCTGGTCCTTTTCTAAATCGTCCAATAATAATAGGACCATCGGCATCAACTTCCGCTGGTAAAATAGATTGATCAACCTCGTTAATCTCTATTCCGGGTGATAAAAAATCAAATTTTCTAGGCATTTATAATTCTCCTTAATAAACGTATTCAGAATAAATAGTACAGCACGTAGTCAACCGACTATTTTTACTGTCTATACTTGTTATTCTTTTTTAACCATGGTATTTCATCTTCTAGAAGGGCTCTTTCCCTAGGGAGCTTCACTTCAACAATCGTTTCTTTTTTGATTACTTTTGGTGTCTCGCTGTTAGGTCCACCATCACCAGTGACATATCCTAGAACTTTAATTGATACTTTGGTCTCAAACTTTCTTTCATCTTCTCCAAGGTTTGTTAGATTATTAGATACATCATACGATTCGATAAACCCTTCAAACATTTTTCCATTGTCTCTCATGACGAAGTGGTTTAGCTGTCCGGGTCTAGAAATGAAAGGAGTCATTAAATCATTCATTTGTTGTTGATATTCTGTTCTCAACACAACATCGTACATAACCTTTACATAAACAGGAAGAGGAATGTAGAATTCATCATATACAAACTTCTTGCTATCATGAGGAAAGTGGCTTTGTCCTTTTTTCTTTTTTGCTTCTGCGGCTTGATAAGCTCTAGTCTTTTCTTGATTGAGTTTCGACACAAGCTTAAAAGCTCCCTGTTTATATTCGCGAGCATCTTTGTTAACGGGTATGTGCGCTTGAATATTGCCTTTAAACGCCTTGTCCTTTTCCACTGTGGTTCTATTAACAGAAATCAAAGGTAAACGTAGCTTACCCACAGAATCACGATAATCTCTATTGTTTTTAATTTGAAACGCTCTTTCGGAACCAACCCATATAACAGGTACTTTTTCTATTCCCTTGTTTGTTTTTGTCTGTAAATCTAACGTTTTGTTAACAAAATTATACAAAGAAAAGTCTATGTCTTCTAATGTTGAATTAACGATACTAAATTCTTTATCTAAATCACTCGGCATTAAACAATCCATCCCTTGATCTTATGCATTCAGCTTGAACTTCAAAACGATGCTCAACTTGACCAAATAGTAGTTTTGGTTCTGATAATTTAACTATCTCGTAAAAAATCTCACCATATTTAACAAAGTCTCCTTCTCTTACATAAAGATCTTGATCTTCACTTAATCTTCTTTTGTGAAACATTGCTTTTATTTTTGTTGCTTTGTCAATTGCAACGTTTTCCATATCCATAGTCTCAACACCCTTGAACTCAACCAAAGCGTGAACTCTTATAGGAGGAAGAAAAGTTTTCTCAATAGCTTCTCCATATAATGAATGATAATTTGTATACTCTAGGTCTAAAGGAAAGTAGAGAATCTGTTGTCCTATAACTCTCTCAATGATTTCATCGTTAACCTGTTTTACTAGATCTCTCTCCTTCTCTCCAAAGAACATTGGGGGAGGAGGTGCTGCTGGTTTTTTCCATTTGTTATCTTCTGACATTCATTTATCCTACAAAAATCTTAAGTGGTGTCTCGGTCACAATCGCTTTGGCACTATCAATCATTTCTTTATCTGTGGCCAAGAGCTTATTATAAGTCAATTCGTCAAGTATTGTCTTTAATTCATCGCGAAGAGCGTCTTGTTCTGCCTTAGCCTGTCCCAACAAGTCCGACGCGTTTAAAGTAATAGACTCTCCAGGAATTGGAACGTTTCCACCAAACTTTCCTCTTATCTG
>Ga0098050_1000361_pt1 | contig 16990 bp, 17 predicted proteins | sample 14_taG_FD_77070 | JGI IMG/M metagenome (GOLD analysis project Ga0098050, IMG submission 77070) | Marine viral communities from the Subarctic Pacific Ocean - 14_ETSP_OMZ_AT15311 metaG | ecosystem: Environmental > Aquatic > Marine > Oceanic | place: Pacific Ocean | collected 2015-01-18
GGAGACTTTACTTTAACACTCCCAGCATCAGTTAAAGTTATATCTGGAACGTATGACGGAACAGTATCAAACCTTATTCAAATAGTATCAACCAACGGTGCGACTGAACAGTGGGCATCTATAAGCCAACAAGCAGTATGATAGCAATAGATTTAAACGGAACGATAAAAACATTTTCTAAACTGCCAAAGATTTGGAGTGATGAAAACGGAACGCATTTAAACATTACAGATGGAGAGGCGTTTGGTTTCTATCCTGTAGTAATGCCATCTACTAAACAATCTGAACAACTTGGCGACATATTTTTTGATGCGAATGCTGAAGTGTTTACTTACCCAGTTGAATCAAGAACATACACCCAAACGGTTGTTGAATTAAAAGAACAAAAGATTGCAAATCTTAAACATTTATACAATTCAGAACTTGCAAAGACTGATTGGTATATTATTCGTAGTCAAGAAGGAACTGCGGTTCCACAAGACATCCTTGATGCAAGAACGACATTAAGAACTGAATGTGCGACACACGAAACAAATATAAATGCCAAAACAACAAAGGCAAGTGTTATTGATTACGAACTTCCAAGTTTTATATAAATGGGATTAAATAAAAGACTTATATCTTCTGAAGCCGCTGCAGCAGGACCAACAAACACAGATAATTTTGAACCTGTTACTTATACGGGAAACGGAGCCACACAATCAATTTCCTCACTTGATTTCCAACCAGATTTGGTTTGGATAAAAGCAAGAAGTGGTACTTATGGTTCAAACCCCCATAGATTAGAAGATTCTGTAAGAGGGTCATTTTATTTAAGTACGAGTTCAACTGCAAGTGAACAAGCAGTTAATACGGGTATTCAATCTTATAATACAAATGGGTTTACTGTTGGAGCAGGTGGTTCTTATAATGGCTCAAGCACTGATTACGTTGCTTGGTGTTGGAGAGCAGCAGGATATACAAATACATTTAATGTTCTTGAGGGTGGTGTAACCGATACAGGTTCAACTGCAAGTAATGTTGGAATAACCGCAGGTTCTAATACAAATGGATGGGGTGTATCTGCAAATAGAGATTCAGGGTTTAGTATTGTAAAATACACAGGAAATGGAAGCAACAGTAGTATTGGACACGGTCTTAATGAAGCGCCTGAACTTGTAATCATAAAATCAAGAAACCAAACTACAAGAAATTGGATAGTACACCCAACTGCATTGGGAAATAATCAATATTTATTTTTGAATGAATTAAATGCAGTCGCGGGTTCTTCAGCACGAATACAATCAACAACTTCAACAGTAGTTAACATAGGAACTTCGTCAAATGTTAATGCAAATAATGACCCATTAATAATGTACTGCTTCCATTCAGTAGATGGTTATCAAAAAATTGACAAATTTAATGGTGATGGAAACACAAGTCAAGATATAACAACTGGTTTCCAGCCGAGATTTGTTATTTTAAAATTAACATCATCAAGTCATTGGTTTATTTTTGATTCAGAAAGAGGAACGGGCGAAGGTACATCTGAGGCACTTTTACTTAATGCCGATACTAATGGATTAACAAATCGTGATGGGGTTGATTTTACAAGCACTGGTTTTACTGTTTACGATGGGGACAATTTTAACGCTTCGGGTGCTGAAACTATTTACTTGGCAATAGCATAAAATGGAACAATTGAAGATATACGGGTTTAACGCAATAGCATAAACAATATTAATGGCACAAACTAAAATAAAAGCTGGATTATTTGAAGGCATAATTGGAAATGGCACTGATGGATATTTTTTAATGTCCAACGGAGATGGTACTATGACCTGGTCTTCTATCATTGTAAATCCAACTATAAATAACTTATCTTATCCAGGTTCTGTAACAGCTGCGGATCCGGATGGCGATGAAATAATCACAGTAACTGGTACAGGTTTTAAAACAGGTGCTACAGTAACTGTCGGTGGTACTGCGGCTCCTGCGGTATCTTATGTATCTTCAACTACTTTAACTATAACAACACCAGCTAAAGCTGCAGGTGATTACGATGTGGTTGTTACAAATACTGACACGGGAAGTGCGACATTTATAAATGGCATTTCTTATAACGGCATTCCTTCTTGGACAACAGCAACTGGATCTTTAGGCACGTTTGCTTCAAATACAACTATATCTACTATAACTCTGCAGGCTACAGAGCCTGATGCGGGAACTATTACGTTTAATATTACCAACGGAGCACTGCCTACTGGATTGTCACTTACAGGTGCTGATATTGATGGCACTACAAGCTTAGAAACCGCAGATACGTTATATACATTTACTGTAACCGCTACAGATGATGAAAGCCAAGCTACACCCAGAACATTTACTATAACTGTTAAAAAAGAATTTAAAAGTGTAGAAAACTTTACAATTAATACCTACACTGGTAATGGATCAACACAGAGCATTGAAGGTAAGATTGGTACTGCTGCATCTTTTAATGGGAGTAGTAGCAAAATAGTAGTTCCTAAAATACCTGGTTTATCTAGTGCAAGTATATCTTGTTGGGTCAAAACAACAAACACAGCTAGTGTCAGTAGGGGTATAGTAGAATTAAATAATGATACTGGCTCAAATGGATTTGCGGGTACTCTTTCAATAATATATAATACAGGTTCTGGAACATTTACTATAAGAAATGGTAATGGCTCAAGTTCAGAAGTAAATCTTATAAGCCATGTTGATACCACTATAAGAAATGGTAATTGGCACCATATAGCAGTAGCAAGAAATGAGTCTACTGGAGTCACTACTTTATATATTGATGGCACCCAAGCAGCTCAACAAACCGTTTCAAGCACAAGTACAGCAGGACCCGGAACGTTAATTGGAGATAGGCATTATAATGCGTCAAATTATCATTGGGACGGAGAAATAGACCAAGTCAGAATCTTTAACAAAGCATTATCATCCTCAGAGGTTACAACATTATACGGTGAATCAAATACCTCAACAACTAAATCTACAACAGACATCTTTGATGATGGCTCTGGGGTGGCTTTATATGAATTTGAAGAGGGTGCTAAAGATACAGGAGTGCTAATAGATGATGGACAAAGTGCTTCTTTTATTGGTACAAATCAAAACTATATTCAACTTCCTTCAGGTATTGATACAATATTAAATACTAAAAACTTTGGTCTTTCTTTTTGGGTTAAAGCACCAAATGCTACTACAGATGCTGTATTTTCAACGGAAACAACAAATTCTACTTTTCAAATACACGCTAATTGGACACACGCAGGGTCATATTCATTAACTAATGGTGGAGGTAGTAATATAAATTTAGGGGCAGTAGATGATTTATGGCATCATATAGTTGTTACTTCTGATGGTTCAAGTTCTTATAAAGGATATTTTGATAAATCTTATAAAGGAGCAAGTGCATATAGACAAACGAGTAATGTAGGTACATTTTTAGGAGCACATCCTGCAGGAGGATTTAATCTGCTTGGAGAAATTGACCAAGTAAGAATTTTTAACAGACAATTATCACAATCTGATATTGATGCTTTATATAATGAAACTGCACCTACAACTGTTGATTATTTTGGAGATGGAAATGGTAAAGCATTATATACATTAAACGGTACTCCTGATGATGAAAGTGGTTCTTATGATGCAACTTGGAATGGAACTGCAGCTTATTCAGACCCTGCAGAAATAACTTACAACGGAACACCTGCTAATGTGAGTTTCGTAGGAACTTCATTCCAACCTGATTTAATTTGGGTAAAGAGCAGAAGTGGCGCTTTTAATAATATGCTTACCGATTCTATAAATGGAGATAACACACATTTAATAGCAAATACAACCGCTGCTCTTGATACAAATAGCTCTGCCCCTCAATTTAATACTAATGGATTTACTTTAGGAGCGGGGAATAACAATTGGAACGGCTCAGGTTATAACTACGTAGCTTGGTGTTGGAAAGCAGGAGGTGCTGCCTCATTAAATGAAAACGGAAGTATAGACAGCCAAGTTAGTGCTAATCAAGATGCAGGGTTTAGTATTGTGAAGTATGTAGGTTCTTCTACAATTGGTCTTGATATTGGTCACGGATTAAGTTCTGCTCCTGAAATGGTAATATTAAAAAATTTAGATTCTTCCCATAATTGGTATATATACCATAAAGATACAGGAACAACAAGTGGGTATATAAATTACCTGAGATTTGATTCAACCGCAGGAACTTATTCTGATAAGGTATTTTATCCTGTAGATTTTAACAATTCAACATTTATAGCAGGACACGACACTGTTTTGCAAGGAAATATGATAGCCTACTGCTTCCATTCAGTAGATGGTTATCAGAAGGTAGGGAGTTATAGTGGTTCAGGAAGTGCAGGTAACAAACAAACAACAGGATTCCAACCAAGATTTGTGATGCTTAAGGCTTATAGTGGTGGAACAAGTGGATGGTTTATTTTTGATTCTGAAAGAAGTGGTGAAAAAAGATTAGCAGCAAATACGAGTTCTGCTGAAAGTGATGAAACAAATCACGGTATTAATTTTGAATCTGATGGTTTTAGTTTTGACGCTGCTGACGCAAATAATTCAGGGGTTAATTGGATATATTTAGCAATAGCATAAAATGGAAAAAAAGAAATTTAAAGATACCGGTGTTGGTAAATTTTTATTAGAAAAAATTCCTAACGTTGTTGGAGCTATTGCCGGTGATACGCCTGTTGGCTCTGTAATACAAGCTATAATTGGGGGTTCAGATATGAGCGATGCTGACAAAGAAATCGCTCTTGAAAAATTAAAAATGGAACGTGCTGAAATAGATGGCACAACAAAAAGATGGGTAGCTGATGCAAGATCAGGTTCTTGGCTAGCTTCAAACGTAAGACCTTTGGTTCTTGTGTTTTTAACAGTTAGTTATGTAGCAGGATGGTATATGGGTTACCCGTTAGACTCTATAACTGGACTTTTGACGATTGTAATTGGAGGCTATTTCGGAAGTCGCGGTGTAGAAAAAGTATTTGGAAACAACAAACATAAATAAAAATGACCGATTTAAAAATATACGGTATTAACATTGCAGCTTTAGTTACAAGCTCTCCAATGGTTTCGGGTGTAAATCCGATGTTACAAACAATAGTTTTATTATTAACGATAGGGTACACCTGTATAAATATTTATCAAAAGCTTAAAAAATGAAATACTTTAATGAATCTGAATTTAATGAGTTTGAAAAAATGGATCCTAACCTTCTTGAAAAACTAGATCAGCTAAGAGAAATTTATGGATACCCAATTAAATTAACGTCTACTTATAGATCGCCGGATCATCCTATTGAAGCTAAAAAATCAAAACCAGGAGAACATGCTTATGGGGCGGCAGTAGATATTGCTTGCGTTGGTGGTGAAGCTACATTTAAATTAGTTAAAGCGGCTATAGAAGTCGGGTTTACTAGAATAGGCATAAGTAGAAAAAATAATTTTGTTCATGTAGGTATTGGTTATCCTGGTGCACCTGAAACAACAATTTGGACTTACTAGAATGGGAAACACAGCATCAAAGAAATATTATGCAAAGAATAGAAAAACGATACTAGCAAAGCGTAAAGCTAGAAATCCCGGCTACTATTCTGTGTATTATTTACCAGAAGAAAATTATTGTGGAATTACCAAGATGGACCCAGAATATAGAATGTCTCAGCATAAATGTAATGGAAAGAATATTGAAAATTGGAGAATATTATTCTGCAGTAAAGATCAAGCAGAGGCGTATTACCATGAAGCAATGTTTCATTCTGTTTTAGGGATGCAAGGACTTCTTAAAAATAATAAATAGAATTAAATGAAACTTATACGAAAAATAAGCATTGGTACAGATTATAAAAATGAAGCAATGCATTACTCTGTTGGTCAAGAAGTTTACGGAGGTCATAAAATATGTGATATATTAGAAGACAACGGAGGTTATAAAATTTATATTACAAAAAACAAAGAGGTATTACCGTGGAAATATTTTAATTCTAACATGGCGGTATCAATAGAATACAATTTAGACTATTAAATGAAATCACTTTTTAATTATATTATATCTACTGAATCAAGGTACAACAATAAAATAAATGTTGACCAGAAAGAATTAATACTAAATACAGAAATTAGCGAGCGTGATTATATGTTTGTTAATAGAATGGGTGTTATAGTTAATGAACCTGCGTATGGAGTAACTTACAAAACCCCTAGAAAGGGAGATGTTGTAATTGTACATCATAATGTTTTTAGAAGATGGATTGATATAAGAGGTGAAGAAAAAAATAGCGCAAGCTTTTTAAAAGAAAATGAATACTTTGTAGCGCCTGATCAAATATTTGCTTATAAAAGAAATAACGAATGGTTTTGTCCAGATGAGTATTGTTTTGTTAGTCCTTTAATTAACGAAGACGAATGGGCTCCTGATACTGAACAAAAATTAAAAGGTGAGCTTGTGTATAGCAACGACGAACTAAGGTCCTTAGGATTAACCATAGGTGATGTTATTGGCTTTACACCTGACTCTGAATATGAGTTTGAAATAGAAGGCAAAAAGCTATATAGAATTTTATCTAATCAAGTTACAATAAATTATGGACAGGAGAAAACGAGTGATCGAAGCAGCTGAAAAAGCTTTAGTAGAACTTGAAAAAGTTATTAAACAAAATATAGATTTAGGCGAATTAGATCCAGAAAAAGCAAAAACAGCAGCTCAAGCAAAATGGGTGGCTATTGAAGACTCTTTGAAAATAATTGAAAAAATTGAAGAGCTCGCAGAAAAAAAATCAGACAATAAAAAATCAGAAGCTTTTATGGGTGTTGAAAATAGAGTTAAATAATGTATAAACAAACTTTATATAAAATACACACAGATCACTTATCTGATAAAAAGGTAAAGAAAAATAATAAATATAAAAAATTTGATTACGGTTATAATGAAGAACTAGATTGCGTTATTATAAGCAAAGACGGTACTTTAGGCGATATATATGAAATTCAAGGTCTAAAGGTAGGAATACCTAAAACTCCAAATAAAATAGATGGTGAAGACCTTAAAAAAGAAGATCAAGTATTTAAACAGATATCTAAACCCGCATCACTTAGTAAAATAAAAAATTTAATTGATTTTAAAGAATATGCGGAAGATATTAAAGAGCAGTACTACGAATATATTGAGAGTGAGTTTAATCATCGTTCTAATGGCTACTGGTTCATGTGCAACAATGAGCCTTGTTACATTACAGGATCGCACTATATATACCTCAACTGGACAAAAATTGATGTTGGATCACCTGATTTTAGACAGGCAAACAGAATATTCTATTACTTTTGGGAAGCTTGCAAGGCAGATAGAAGATCTTACGGAATGTGCTATCTTAAGAACAGACGGTCTGGGTTTAGCTTTATGGCATCCTCAGAGACTGTTAACTTGGCAACAATATCCAAAGACTCTAGGTTTGGGATCTTATCTAAGACTGGTGCAGATGCAAAGAAGATGTTCACAGACAAGGTGGTACCAATATCTATTAACTACCCATTCTTTTTCAAACCAATACAGGACGGAATGGAGAGACCAAAGACAGAGCTATCCTATAAGATTCCGTCAAGAAGACTTACAAGAAACTCCCTCAAGGAGAGTTATAGTCAGGAGGAATATGGGCAGGGGTTACAGGGGCTCGACACAACGATCGATTGGAAGAACACAGGAGACAACTCGTACGATGGGGAAAAATTACAATTACTCGTCCACGACGAATCGGGGAAATGGGAAAGGCCGGATAATATTCTCAACAACTGGAGGGTCACGAAAACGTGCCTTAGACTTGGAGCAAAAATAGTTGGTAAATGCATGATGGGCTCAACATCTAATGCAATTGAAAAAGGAGGTGATAATTTTAAAAAACTGTACTATAATTCAGATGTTACAAATAGAAACCGCAATGGCCAGACTGCAAGTGGATTATATTCTTTGTTCATACCTATGGAATGGGGATACGAAGGGTTTATTGATAAATTCGGGTATCCTGTCTTCGAAACTCCATCAGAACCGGTTGAAGGAATTGATGGCGAGCAAATTTTTAATGGGGTCATCGATCATTGGAACAACGAAGTCGAGGGTTTAAAAAACGACAGTGATGCTCTTAATGAGTATTACAGACAATTTCCAAGATCTGAAAAGCACGCATTTCGAGATGAAACTATAAATTCTTTATTTAATCTAACTAAAATATACGAGCAGATAGATTACAATGAAGAAATGACATTAAAAGGCTATGTAACTAGAGGTTCTTTTTCTTGGAAAAATGGAATAAAAGATACAAAAGTTATATGGTCACCTAATAAATCAGGAAGGTTTAATTTATCTTGGATACCACCTGTTTCTTTGCAAAATAATATAATTACAAAAAATGGTATTAAATTTCCTGGCAATGATGGCTTTGGAGCCTTCGGCTGCGATAGTTATGATATTAGTGGTACTGTTGGTGGTGGCGGGTCTAATGGCGCTCTTCACGGATTAACAACTTGGAGTATGGTAAGTGATGTACCTAATAGTAAATTTTTTTTAGAATACATTGCAAGACCTCAAACGGCAGAAATATTTTTTGAAGATGTACTCATGGCGTGTATATTTTATGGCATGCCTATATTAGCAGAAAATAATAAGCCTAGATTATTATACCATTTTAAAAGAAGAGGTTACAGGGGTTTCTCTATGAATCGCCCTGACAAAACAAAAATTAAATTATCTAAAACAGAATTAGAGCTAGGAGGAATACCTAACTCTTCGGAAGATATTAGACAAGCACACGCTGCGGCAATTGAAACATATATAGAATCTAATGTGGGTAACTTAGGGGAAACACACGGAAATATGTATTTTCAAAGAACCTTAGAAGATTGGGCTAGATTTGATATTTCAAAACGAACAGCTCACGATGCTTCCATAAGCAGCGGACTTGCTATAATGGCTTGTCAAAAACATTTATACCGACCAGTCGGTGAAAGAAAAATAAAAAAGCTTGATTTTGGATTTTCTAAATATACAAATTCAGGATTAAGAAGTCAGATAATAAAATAAATATGGCAAAAAATAAAGGACAAATAACGCAGTTTCCGAGTCAAGCAGTCTCAGATGCAGTTAAAAAATCTAAAGATTATGGTTTATCTGTAGCTAGAGCAATTGAGCAAGACTGGTTCAACAAGGATAACGGGTCCGGAAGGTATTACCAAACACGTGATGAGTATCATAGGTTAAGATTATATGCTAGAGGTGAACAGTCAATAAGAAAATATAAAGATGAATTTGCAATCAATGGTGATTTATCTTATTTAAATCTTGACTGGAAGCCGGTTCCTATCGTCCCTAAGTTTGTAGACATTGTTGTTAATGGAATGCAAGATAGGCTTTTTAGCATTAAAGCTTTTGCTCAAGATCCCATATCTACAGGCAAGAGAACAAAGTTTGTTAATAATATACAAAGAGATCTTGCTGCTAAAAAAATATTAGCAGATATAGAGGCTGAGTTAGGTGTTAATGCTCGTAATGTTCCAGAAGAAGAATTACCTGCAAACACAGAAGAGCTTGAGCTTTTTATGCAATTAAATTATAAGCAAGGTATTGAAATTGCACAAGAACAAGCTATAAATAATGTTTTTCTTTCAAATAAATACGACGAAATAAAAAGCAGAATTGATTATGATTTAGCTGTTATAGGTATTGGGTGTGCTAAGCATTCTTTCAACAATACTGATGGCATAAAACTTGATTATGTAGACCCTGCTAATTTAGTTTGGTCTTATACAGAAGATCCTAATTTTACTGATTGCTATTATTTTGGTGAAGTAAAAAAAATAAAATTAAACGAATTAAAAAAGCAATTCCCATCTTTAACAGATGAAAAAATTGCAGAGTATACTAAAAAAGGTTCAAACTGGATAGATTATAATAACATAGGTAATACAAATGATAATGTTATTGATAATAACAATGTAGTTACCGTATTATATTTTAACTGGAAAACTTGGGAAAATAATGTATACAAAATAAAAGAAACATCAACAGGCGCTGAAAAAGCAATACCTAAAGATGATTCATTTGATCCGCCTAAAGATAAGAGAACTCGCTTTCAAAAAGTAGCTCAAGCTAGAGAAGTGATATATGAAGGAGCTTTTATATTAGGTACTAAAGAATTGTTGAAGTGGGAAAAAGCTACTAATATGATTCGTCCATTATCTAATACTAACAAGGTAATGATGAATTATATTGCAAGTGCACCAAGACTTTATAAAGGAAATATTAATTCTTTAGTGTCTAAAATGGCACCATATGCAGATTTAGTTCAATTAACTCATTTAAAATTACAACAAGCAATACAAAGAATGACACCTTCAGGTGTTTATTTAGACGCTGATGGGTTAGCTGAAATTGATTTAGGAAACGGAACAAGCTATAACCCACAGGAAGCGTTAAACATGTATTTCCAAACAGGGTCTATAATTGGTAGATCGCAAACTGTTGACGGAGAAATGAACCCTGGCAAAGTGCCAATTCAAGAACTTCCAGGAGGCGGTGGCAATCAAATACAAATATTAATAGGAGCATATAATCAGTACATACAAATGATGCGTGATGTTACTGGTTTAAACGAAGCTAGAGACGGTTCCGATCCGGATCCTAAAGCTTTAGTAGGTGTACAAAAATTAGCAGCTGCAAATAGCAATACAGCCACAAGGCATATATTAACGAGCAGTATGTTTATTACAACCTCTTTAGCTGAAGCAATTTCTTTAAGATTTAAAGATGTACTAGAATTTCACCCATCAAAAGAAGCGTTTATAACTGCTTTAGGTAGATTTACTGTAGGATCTTTAGAAGAATTAAAAGACTTGCATATGCATGATTTTGGTATATTCTTAGAATTAGAACCTGATCAAGAAGAAAAACAAATGCTAGAGGCTAATATACAAACAGCGCTAGCGCAAAAAAGTATATTTTTAGAAGATGCTATTGATATAAGAGAAATTAATAATACAAAATTAGCTAATCAACTTTTAAAGTTTAGAAGAATTAAAAAACAACAAGTTGATCAAACACAGGCTCAAGCGGCCAGTGCGGCGCAGGCAGAGGCTCAGGGACAAGCGCAAATTGTTGTTGAACAAGCAAAGGCACAAGCGGAGCAAATTAAAACAGAATCTAAAATTCAAGTATCTACAGCTGAAAATGAACTTTCAATTAAAAAAATGGAAGTTGAAGCAAGAACTAAAAGAGAACTTATGCAATATGAGTTTGATTTAAATGTTAGATTAAAAGAATTAGAGCTTCAAGCGCAAAAAGAATTAGTTGAAAAACAAACAGAAACACAAAAAGAAATAGCTAATACTAAAGTTAGTGCGTCCAAAATAACCGGACCGCCTGATACAGGCAAACCACAAAAGTCCTTTGAATCTAAAGGCAACGATGTTTTAGGAGGTTTTGATTTATCAAGATTTGAGCCTAGATAAAACTATTTAAACTATTTTATTATATACAATTATGGAAGAACAAGTTAAAGTTAACGTTGTAGAAGATAATACGCCTCCTGCAACCCCACAAGAAAAAGAAGCTGCTGTTTTAGAACAGGCTATTGAAGAAGGTTCAGTAGATGAATCATATGGTCTTCAAGAAGACGGCGTTTACAAAGTAAATTTAGATAAACCACCAACACCTAAAGAAGATGCCATTCAAGAGCAAGAAACAGAGAGCGTATCTGTGGGCGATGGAGCCGAAGATAGCCCGGAAGTGGACGAACAAGTACGGGAGCAAGATACAAAAGAAGAAAACCAAGAAGAAGAAGTAATTGATGATTCACCATTACAATTAGTAAATGATGAACCACAGGAAGAAGTACAAAAAGAAGTACAAAAAGAAGTACAGCAAGATATACAACAAGAAGTAAAGCAAGAAGAATCAAAAGTTGTTTTACCTGAAAACGTTGAAAAGCTGGTACAGTTCATGGAAGAAACAGGTGGAACGGTAGAAGATTATGTTAATCTTAATCGTGACATTTCTAAAATGGACAATACAACTTTATTAAGAGAATACTATAAAAATACAAAACCTCATTTAGATGCGGATGATGTTGATTTTTTATTCAACAAAAACTTTGCATATGATGAAGAGACGGATGAACCGTCAGAAGTTAAAGCTAAGCAATTAGCTTTTAAAGAAGAGTTATATAATGCTCAAAATTACTTTAACACAAGTAGGGAAAAATACTATGCCGATCTTAAGTTAAGAAAGCAAGAAAGTGTTGCTCCCGAATATGCTGAAGCTATGGAGTACTATAATAATTCTAAGCAACAATCAGAAGAATATAATAATCTTCAAAAAGAGTTTATTGAAAAAACAAATAAAGTTTTTAATGATAATTTCAAAGGTTTTGATTTTAAGGTCGGAGAAAACAAATACAGGTTTAAAGTAGATAACACAGAAAAAGTTAAACAATATCAATCAGATATTTCTAATTTTATTAATGAATTTTTAGGCGATGATGGAGCTGTAGCGGATGCCTCTGGGTATCATAAAGCTTTATTTGCTGCTAAAAACGCAGATAAGATTGCAAATCACTTTTATGAGCAAGGCCGTGCCGACGCTGTAAAAGAAGCTGCAAAGCAAGCTAAAAATATTAATATGGATCCTAGATCTGATAATTCAACCATAAAAACTGAATATGGAGATAAAATTAGGGTTGTATCTGGAAACTCATCTGATAAGTTGCGCATTAAATGGAATAAATAACACAACTTAAAATCAAACAAAATGGCTTTTACTGGTGGCATTCCTGCCGCATTACAACCAACCCAGTCTAAAACACTTTATGCTGGTAACTACATTGACTTCACCTCAGCGGCGCATGATCAATGGACACAACAATTTTTACCCGATGTATACGAAAAAGAAGTAGAGCGCTACGGAAATCGTTCAATCGGATCATTTTTAAGAATGGTATCTGCAGAGATGCCTTCAACGTCAGATCAAATTATCTGGACTGAGCAAGGACGTTTACATACTCGTTATGCAAATGTACTTCCTCAAGGAAGCGCAGCTACATTACCAGCTGCTGGTGCTGCTGCTGCAATTACGGCTAACGCTAACGCAGGTGGAGTATTAAACTTTACTATTCCTGCTCAACCAACAAGCGTTGGATTAACAGGAGCTACTACATCAAACTGTAACTTCAAAGTTGGTCAAACAGCTATGGTACAAGTTCAGTCATCTGCAACTTCTGCTGTTGGTGGAACTGCTGATGTTATTAAAGGTGTAGTAACAGCGGTTTCAGGCGCTAGCTTTCAAATTAAAGCTTACAAATCTCATGCTGGAGTAACATCTTCTGAGCGAGTAACTGCAATGGTATATGGATCTGAATTTGCTAAAGGTACTGGAAACTTTACTGAAAAGCTAGATCCTAGCTATGCTACATTTACAAATGCTCCAATTATTATGAAAGAGCACTATTCAATCAACGGATCTGACACAGCTCAGATTGGATGGATTGAAGTGACTTCAGAAAACGGAGCTGATGGATACCTATGGTACCTAAAATCAGAGCACGAAAATAGACTACGCTGGGAAGACTACGTGGAAATGGCTATGGTTGAAGGTGTTGAAAAAGATTCTGGAGGAGCTAATATTGCTCTTGGAACTTACGGAGGTAGCCTTGCTGCACAAAACGCACGTGGTACTCAAGGTTTCTTTGATGCAATTGAAGAAAGAGGTAACGTATATTCAGGATTTGGAGCGCAAGCTACAGGTGGTGGTGCACTTACTGATTTTGATGCTGTTCTTAAGCAACTAGACAAGCAAGGGGCTATTGAAGAAAATATGCTTTTCTTAAATCGCGATTTATCATTAGAAATTGATGATATTCTTGCTCAACAAAACGGTGGCTACGCTAGTGGTGGTACTTCTTATGGAGTATTCAACAACAGCGAAGATATGGCGCTTACTTTAGGGTTTACTGGATACCGCAGAGGATCTTATGACTTTTACAAAACTGACTGGAAATACTTAAATGACTGGTCAACTCGTGGAGGTTTTGGAGATGTTGAAGGTGTTTTAGTACCTGCTGGTACGTCTACTGTTTATGACCAACAACTTGGCACAAACATTAAGCGTCCATTCTTACACGTAAGATATAGAGCTTCAGAAACTGACAACAGAAAAATGAAATCTTGGATTACAGGATCTGTTGGAGGACCTACTAGCTCAGATATTGACGAAATGAGAATGCACTATCTGACTGAAAGATGTCTTATTACTCAAGCTGCAAATAACTTCGTATTATTTAAAGCTTAATAAGTTTTTTAACTATAGGATACGGGCTCTTCGGAGCCCAGTATTCTTATTTTATATTATTTAATCATGACAACAAAAACAACAAAAGCTCCCTCTATTGAAAAAGGATGGGAAATAAAAAATAGAACATATGTATTAACTGGCAATAGATCACCTATTTCTTGGACAATACAAACAAAACACACGGCTAGAAAGCCTTTACTTTATTTTGATGAAACAAACGGAATAAATAAGGAAATACGTTATGCTACAAATCAAAAATCTTTATTTGTAGACGAACAAAATGGGGCTGTAACATTATCTCACGTAATGTTTTTAGACGGCGTGTTATATGTTCCAAAAGAAGAACAAAATTTACAAAAATTACTTTCTTTATATCACCCAGAAAGAAATAAACTATGGGAAGAAATTGACGAAGTACAAGAAGCTGAAGATGAAATTGATGTTTTAGAATTAGAACTTGAAGCTTTAAACTTAGTTAATGAAATTGATATTGAACATTTAGAAGCTATTATGAGAACAGAATTAGGTTCTACGGTAGCTAGCCTTTCTTCTAAAGAATTAAAAAGAGATGCGTATAGATTTGCTAAATCGCAACCTCAATTATTTTTAGAACTTGTTCAAGACGAAGATATAAAATTAAGAAACTTAGCTAACAGAGCTGTTGAAGTTGGAATTTTACAACTTACTGATGATAATACTGTTTTTAAATTTGCTAATGGCAAAAAAGTTTTAACGGTACCATTTGAACAGCACCCTTATGCGGCGTTAGCTCAATATTTTAAAACTGATGAAGGCGTAGATTTAATGAAATCTATAACAAAAAAGCTTTCATAAACACTTGGCGTAGAGTAAGAAATTAACTCTATGCCGTCTAAACCAACACAATAAATATAAATGGTAAATATAGATAACGTCTACAATACTGTATTAGTAATAACTAATAAAGACAACCGTGGATATATAACACCAGAAGAGTTTAATAGATTAGCAAATCAAGCTCAGAATGAAATATTTGAAAGCTATTTTAGAAAGCAATCTTCATATGAGCTTAATGCAAATATTACTAGCGATTTTGCAGATCCTGTTCTAAACACTTCTGAGAAAATAAATGAATTTTACGGTGATGCTAACTTAGTATTAAGCAATGGTGTTTTTAACTATCCTAGTGACTTTTATAGATTAGGCGTTGTGTCTGTTAATAATAAAGTGGCAGATTTTGCACATCATTCAGATATAAAATATATTAACCAATCACCTTTAACTTACCCTGTTGATAGTCAACCTGTATATACATTAGCTAAAGACGGGGTCAAGGTTTATCCTGGCACGATAACTACAGGTGTTAACATAGATTATTTAAAAAAGCCTAACAGACCTAAATGGGGTTATATTATGCCTACAGCTGCACAAATAGCAGCAGGTATACCTAACAAACCTATTTATGATCCAACCGTATTTGATCCTTCTGCGGATAGTTATAGTTCATCTGCCAAGTCTTATAATTTTGAGCTGCATGCTTCAGAAGAATATGATTTAGTTGTTAAAATTTTAACATATGCAGGGGTAGCTATAAAACAAGCTGATATAGCAGGATTTGGGCAAGGTAAAGAACAACAAATAGCAGCAACTGAACAATAATGGCAATATCAAGAAAACCTTTAGATGTAAATAATTATTCTGCTTTAGATGGCGGAACAGGATTAGCTATACCGGGATACTATAGTAGAACAAATTTAAATGATATAATTAATAACTTTATGATTGCCTATGTAGGTGATGGTAAAGTTTTAACAAAGGTTCCTAGATATGAAGTTGCTTTTTGGGCACAGAGATCTGTTCAAGAATTTAGCTATGATGTTTTACATTCTGAAAAATCTATAGAAATAGAATTAAGCCCAACTAAAAGCATTTCTCTACCATCTGACTACGTTAATTATGTTAGGATTGAATATACTGATGCTAACGGTGTAATGAAACCTATACTGCCGAGCAGAACAACTACAGCAAACAAATCAGTTGCACAAGATCAAGATTACAAATATATATACGATCAAGAGGGTAATATAGTTTTTAAAGAAATATCTGAAACTATTGAAAAATATCAATCAGCTGAAAGATTAATGGACGTTCAACAAACTCAAGATTATTATAACGGTTATTTTGACACTGATGATTATTTGTATTACGGAAGAAGATACGGATCAACCCCTGAATATCAAAATATAAATGGCACCTTTGTTTTAGATACAGAAGCTGGAAAAGTTTATTTTGACGCTGCCTTTAAAGAAGGTGCGTTTATAACTTTTACATATATATCTGACGGTTTAGGTGATAATGGTAATTTTGATAATGTATATGTTCCTAAATTAGCAGAAGACGCTGTATACGCTTCAATGCTTTATAATTTAGCTAAGCTTAGAGGTTCGGCCGCGGGAGCTGCTGGGCTTTACAAAAAAGAAGCTTCTTCTAAAATGCGAAATGCAAAAATAAGATTATCTAATATGAAGTCTAATGAAATGACTCAAATATTACGTAATAAAGCAAAATGGATTAAACACTAATAAAAATCTATGTCAGAAATTAAAAGACTCTTTAACGCGAGTAAAATGAATCGCGATTTAGA
>Ga0098050_1000362_pt1 | contig 16836 bp, 21 predicted proteins | sample 14_taG_FD_77070 | JGI IMG/M metagenome (GOLD analysis project Ga0098050, IMG submission 77070) | Marine viral communities from the Subarctic Pacific Ocean - 14_ETSP_OMZ_AT15311 metaG | ecosystem: Environmental > Aquatic > Marine > Oceanic | place: Pacific Ocean | collected 2015-01-18
CTGTTGTCAGCAACAGACTTGGTATTGCCCACCAGTTGGAACTGAAATCTTGGCAAAGGATGCTATCTTGGACATCTGCGGAGAAGACCATGTTCCTTGTGATAGAAACCTGGACGACACTTGCCCACCAGCAGAGATTATCTATGAGAGCAGTTGCAACCACGCCTTTGACTGCCCACCAGGCATCAACGAGGACTTTACGATGTACTACGACTGCGATGCAGCAGGTGTATCGGGACGTCAAGAGGTAAGGTGCGACAAAGGCAGGCTTTATTATGGGGAATGTATAACTTGCATTGTTTCTGATGAGATTTGCGACGGAATAGACAACGACTGTGACGATGAGGTAGATGAGAACCAACTAAATGAGTGTGGAGAGTGTGGACCTTTACTGCAAGACATTTGCGACGGCATAGATAATGATTGCGACGGGGACATCGATGAAGAACTTATTCAGGAATGCGTGACTGACTGCGAGAGAGGCATCGAAGTTTGCGTTGAAGGTCGCTGGATAGGTTGTACCGCTCGCCGTCCATCAATCGAAGCATGCGACGGCCAAGACAACGACTGCGATGTTCTCGTGGATGAGGGTCTAGAGTGTGAGTGTCCTCCTGAAATAATCGGCGCCCTGCTTCCTTGTATGGAGCCACCATTATCTTGCGGCATGGGCTTTAAGACTTGCGAGTGTACTAACGATGACTGCTCCATCACAAAGTATTCGGATTGCCTTGCTCTGTGTGCGTGGTTGCCTGAAGATCTGGTGCCTGCAGACGAGCCAGAAGTTTGCGATGCTCTTTTAGGCATCCCAGTCAACCCAGAGGTTTGTAACAACTTTGACGAAGATTGCGATGACCTTGTCGACGAGAGTCTGACGAAGTCTTGCTACTCTGGACCAGAAGGTACTGGCGGAGTGGGAGTGTGCGCACTTGGAGAGATGGTATGTAAGGAAGGTCAATGGTTCGGAGAACTGTCGAATGGAGACCTACTTATTGACTTTTGTGCTGGCGAGGTTGTGCCAAGTAGAGAGATCTGCGACGGCGCAGACAATGACTGTGATGGCACCACAGACTTCGGAGAAGCCATTCCAGACACAGACATACTCTTCATTTTAGATTGGTCGGGATCAATGGAGTACAGCATCAACGCTACGCAGGCAGCAATGAACAGGTTTGCTAGCCAGTTTGCTGCAGAACAAAAACTAAAGTGGGCCCTCATAACTGGCCCTAGGGTTTTTCCAGTAGAAGGCATACATCCAAACCAACAAACTGAGTGGCTGAGGAGAGAGACAGATATCGCAAGCTTTGCTGATTTTATGTCGGCATTCTCTTCCGCCGGCACCTTTGGCCCTGGAACAACAAGCGAGATGTTGAGAGATGCGCTGTATATATCAGTGAGTACGATTTCAGCAAGCCTTCCTTATGACATTTCGTCGGCGTCATGGGCTAGCAGGTTCCACCGCATAGACTCTATGCCTGTGTTATATGACTTCAAGATAAACTGGAGATCAGAAGCGGATAGGATCATAATCGTTTTTACGGACGAAGAGGATCAGTCTTATCTGGACCCAACCTTGGAGCCAGAGCCTCTGATTGATGCTCTCTCGGCATCCCCAAACACAAAGCTCTATGTCTTTACTAAATCTTATTACCAGAACAGATGGGTAAGATACACATCACCAACCGACGGGGACACATTTATACTTACATCTAACGCAGACCAGATGTATAATGACTTGATGTCTATTCTTGATGAGATTTGCCTACCAGATGATGCGACTACACAGAGAACAACACTGGGTGGCACAGGGTACCAACGAGCGCGCTTGGGATCCAGATACGATTTCGAGATAGGAATATGTTATTAGACAAGATAGTGATAGGCAACACGGTGGAGTCCATATTCTACGCGATAAAGAATGACTCTTTTCTAATATACACTCGCAAACGTCCACCCTTGTTTTACCGAGAGCTTTCGATTCCAATACTCGGCTGCAAAAGAGAACCTGAAGCACTATCTAAATTGCTGTTGCCCTATTCTCTATTGGGAAAGGTTCTGCAATTTGAAAATACGGAAAGTATAAGAATAATAGGTAATAAAATAAAAATCTTCTCCCAGAATGATGCTCACGAATATGAATTTGAAACATGCGAGATTTTTGATTCAACGGGTCTGACTCACGAGAACCCCATAGTAACACCGAATCCTCCCGTATATCACGTCATCGATGATTTTGAACTTAAGAATTTAGGCAGGTCAGTCAAAACGATTCCTTCAATGAAACAAGAAGACTCATTTGTGTCGAGCTTGCACTTCTACACATCCGGCCGTGTTGACGGAGCTAGCTTTATAACTGATTGTGTTTCAGATTCGCACCTAACAATGATGCAATTGCAAGAATTCGACTATTCAGACAGTATCATTAAATTCGTTGTAGAACGTTACCTGCGGACGTCAGGAGTGAATGGTACAGTCGCCGGAATGAATAAAAATGGCACAACAAAATATAGAAGACCGCTGGTTACGCATTCAAAGAGGCTAGTCTTTGAATGCGACAAGAATATCTACAAGGACACTCCAGAGTTGAGATTTATAAACCCTACGTTGACGGAGATCATCAATGAATAATCCCCCGAAAGGAAAACACATGGCTGGGATAATACCTTTGTCTGGCAGAGAAGATGTATTAGGTTTTCCTTGGCCGGATTACATGACTCCAATCGGAGAAGGTTATCTCGCAGTAGAAAGAGCAGTGACCGAAACCGCGTTGGCCGGCTGCGACAGTATTTGGATAGTTTGCAACGATGATGTAGCACCACTTCTCAAGAAGAGGTTGGGCGACTACGTGCTGGACCCCATCTTGTTTGAGAATTGGAATTTTGTAAAAAAGAAGACAGATTATGAGAAGTATATACCAATATATTACACCCCGATATCCCAAAAAGATAGAGACAGAAGAGACTCGCTAGGTTGGTCAGTGCTACATGGAGCGATTACAGCATTCGTAATATCGAGTAAAATGAGTTCTTGGGTAGTTCCATCAAAATATTTTGTGTCATTTCCGAGTGGTATTTATAGCCCGTATCCTCTCGTCAAATGCAGGGCTAGGATAAGAGGAGGTGAGTCCTTCTATGTGACGCACAAGGGAGAAACGGTAAAGGACGGCCACCCACTAGCATTCACCTTTTTTCCAGAAGACTGGAACAAATACAAGTGGCATATAAAGAGAAGTTGCACCCGAGGAGATAAAAGTTTACCGGCCCAGGAGCGGTGGTCAAGCCGTAATTTTTCACTTGACAAAATCTTCGGATTAGATATAATAGATATACAAGATACATTTGAAGTACCGGAGTTTTACACTCTTGATAGTTGGGGATCACTCCAGGAATGCTTCAGGTCGGACAGTAAGATATATAATCCGTCCAAGAAATTTATAAAGCCATATCACTTTAAGAGAGGATTACAAGAAGATGAATAACATAGAAGAAACTTACGAGTTAGTACCAACACTGGTCAAGGAGCATGCCGGCCTGCCGGACCTATATAAAGACTTGACAAATGACCAGGAAAGGTTTATAATGGAGATGTTCCAAATTGATAGAGAAGTGGTGAAAGCCACATTGCTAGAAACAGTAGAAGAAATGAAAGAATTAGTGAATGACATCTAAGAAATCAAACATCCCATTCGTAGGATTACACGCACACTCAGTTGCGGGCTCTCCATTTGACGCCCTTGGTTATCCACCAGAGCACATGGACTTTGCCTATGAAAACGGTATGGATGCACTAGCCCTTACCGACCACGGAAACATGAATGGTTTGGCCTGGCAGGTTCTGCACGCTAAGAAGATGAAGAAGGCGGGCAAAGAGTTCAAGCCAATCTTTGGTTGTGAAGCTTACTTCATCCCATCCGTTGCGAAGTGGAAAGAAGAGTATGAAGAAATCAAGGCTGCTTCCAAGAAGAAGTCTGACTATGAGGCCGACAACTCTGGAACTACGGTAGAAGATGAGGGCTCTTCCAAGAAGCGCATCAAGTCTGTGCTCAACAGAAGACGACATCTTATCTTGCTGGCTATGAACCAGACAGGTTTGCAGAACATCTTCAAGATGATTTCTAAGTCTTATACCAGTGATAACTTTTATCGCTATCCTCGTGTCGATTACGCTATGCTCAAGAAACACAACGAAGGTGTTATCGCAGCATCAGCTTGTCTTGGTGGCGTCTATGCTGGAAACTACTGGGAGAACCGAGACACTGGCCCCGACGCTATCTTGGGAGCAATGCGACAAACAACACAGAAGATGCAATCTATCTTTGGTGACCGGTGGTATGGTGAGTTGCAGTGGAATAACGTCCCGGAACAACACGACCTCAACCAATACATTATCCAGATGCACCAGGAGTTTGGCATTGACCTTATCTCAACCGCTGATTCACACTATTACAATGCTGACGTTTGGAAAGACCGAGAGCTTTACAAGCGATTAGGTTGGTTAGGTAAGGGTAAGCCAGACTACTTATCAGACGAACTTCCTGTTTCAGTCGAGGAGATTGGTTATGAACTGTATCCAAAGAACGGCGACCAGATGTTCGAATCTTACAAGAAATACTCGGAAGAGTGCGGAGTAAAGTATGATGACAAATTGGTTCTCGACTCAATCACCAGAACACACCAGATTGCGCATGAGAGGATTGAGGCATTCTTACCAGACAACGAGGTTCGGCTTCCGAACTTCGTCGTACCAGAGGGCTCGACAGCTGGACAAACTTTGGCTGCCCTCTGTGTTGAGGGTCTTCGGTCCCTTGACCTCCATACAAACCAGGAGTATGTGGATCGCCTCAAGCATGAGGTTAGCGTCATCGAAGAAAGAGGTTTCTCCAAGTATTTCTTGACGATGAAATCTATCGCTGACGTCGCAGTAGAGAAGCAACTGGTTGGTGCAGGTCGAGGTTCTGCCGCTGGGTCGCTGGTTGCGTACGTTCTAAACATTACACAAGTAGATCCTATCAAGTATGGTCTTCAGTTCGAAAGGTTCTTAACCAAGGGCGGCGCAGGCTACCCAGACATTGACTATGATGTGTCTGACCCAATGGTTCTCAAAGAGATTCTGATTGACCAGTGGGGTGACAACTCTGTTGTGCCAATTACCAACTGGAACACGCTTCAGTTGCGGTCACTCATCAAAGACATCTCAAAGTTCTACGGTATTGACTTCCAGGAAGCGAACAACGTAACTAGCAAGATGGTTTATGAGGCGACCCCTCGGGCCAAGGCCAAGCATGGTATTACATCTGGTGTGTATGCTCCCACATTTGAGGAGCTGGTTGAATACTCGGAGTCCCTACAGGGCTTTCTAGAGAAGTATCCACACATCAGAACTCACATTGAGAAACTATACGGACAGACACGTTCGGCTTCACGCCATGCTGGTGGTGTTGTTGTGGGTGAGAACCTAGATCAGTGGATGCCGCTTATCAACTCAGGAGGAGTTCGACAAACACCTTGGTCCGAGGGTATGAATGTAAGACACCTTGAGCCCATGGGCTTTATCAAGTTTGATATCTTGGGTCTTGCTTCTCTTCGCATGTTGGAGGGCGCAATCGAGCGTATCCTCAAGCGTCATCACGGAATGGAGAACCCTACGTTTGCGGACATCAAGGACTTTTACGACAAGAACCTGCATCCAGAGAAGATTGACCTGGATGATAGAGAAGTTTGGGAGAACATCTTCCACAAGGGTAAGTGGGCAGGCATATTCCAGTTCACAGAGACTGGTGCTCAATCGTTCTGTAAGAATGCTAGACCAGATAACATCATTGACTTGTCGGCTATCACTTCTATCTATCGACCAGGCCCACTCGGCGCGGGAGTAGATAGAAAGTACATTGGAGCAAAGTCAAACCCAGAAGATGTGGAGTACGTCAACAAGCATGTGCGTGAAGTAACGGAAGAGACATACGGCTTCCTTATTTTTCAGGAGCAGATTGCTATGCTGGCTCACAAGCTGGGCAAGGACCTATCCCTAGATGAAGGTAATAAGCTCAGAAAACTACTTACTAAGAAGGGCACTGGCGAAGTCCAGGCTCAGAAAGACAAAATCTTTGACAAGTTCAAGCGCGGATGCTTGGAGAAAGGAATGAAAGATTATGAAGCTAGAGAATTATGGGAAACATTTGAGTACTTTTCAGGTTATGGTTTTAACAAATCTCATGCCGTCTCCTATTGCGTGCTCTCTTATCAGTGTGCTTATCTTCTTAACTACTATCCATCAGAATGGCTAGCAGCCTTTTTGGATAAGGAGCCGGAGACAAGAAAAGAAAGAGCAATCGCAACAGCCAAGTCACTTGGTTACAATGTAGAACAGCTCAACGTGAATACGTCAGGAGTAGGCTGGGAAATCAGCGATGATGGAAAGACTTTGATTCAGCCCCTGTCCTCTATCAAGGGCCTGGGTATCAAAGCGATTGAGCAAATCATCGAACACAGACCATTCAATACTATTGAGGAGTTCTTGTTCCACCCGAAGATTACTTACTCTAAACTAAACAAGAAGTCTATCTCGGCTCTGTGTCTTTCTCAGGCACTTAATACATTGCAAGACGACAGGTTCTCCGGTATGCAGCACTTCTATGCTGCTGTCGCAGAGGATAGGCCTCGGAAAGAAAAGAACCTTATTGAGAACATTGCAACGTACGAACCAGAGGGGGACTTCTCGGAGGAAGAGAAGCTAGAGTATCTGGTAAACTTGACTGGCGTTTTCCCAATCAATGCAGTGGTCACACCAAGGGTAAGACAAAAGCTGAACGAACTTTATGTTCCCCCTATCTCAGAGTTCGACCCTGAGTTGGGCGTGACTTGGTTTATTCCTCGGCAGTGCACACTAAAGAAATCAAAGAACGGCAAGAACTTTTACGTAGTAAAGGTGATTGACGACAACAACGAGATGACAACTATTCGATGCTGGGGTGTTGACCCCACCAAGGATATTGTCCAAATCAACCGGCCCTATATGGCCAGACTAAACTATAATCAACAGTGGGGATTTTCCACATTCAGTATGAGAAAGATGTTCAAGCTATTAGCATAAAGGAGAAAACAATGGCATCATTAGACAATAGTAGAGTAAGAGTGTTCCGCACCAGGCCCGATGCGAAACTACCAGTTAGGGCACATAGAACAGACGCTGGGATGGACTTTTTCTTTAATCCCATCGAAGGGGCAGCCGTAAGAATCCAGCCAGGCCAGAGCGTCTTATTGGAGACTGGAGTGAAGATGGAGGTACCCTCAGATTGCATGCTGCAAATCATGAACAAGTCGGGTGTGGCTAGTAAGTTACATCTCATCACAGGTGCTTGTGTCGTGGACGAGGGATACACAGGAGAAATCTTCGTGAACCTTCACAACATCGGAAAGGATGTAGAATTTATCGAGCCAGGACAGAAGGTTGCACAAGGTGTATTTGTTAGGATTGAGAAGCCTGCATTGAAGGTCATAGAAGAAGATAACATCTACGGAAAAGAAACGACCAGGGGCGACGGTGCACTTGGCTCAACAGGGGACAAGTAATGGGAAGCTTTGCAAGGAAAATAAAACGAAAGCAATTCGTCCAGGCTAGAAAGCAGTTCATGAAAGATTTCAAATCTTCTATGGCCAACTTCAAGAAGCAGGTAAAATGCAGTACTTGTGATAGGCCGCCGGCAAAGGATGAAAATATTGATGATTGGCACGTAAATAAGTACTCAGAAAACATTGACTTGGTATGCACATCATGCTATAATAAAGAAGAAAGTGAGGAAATTAGTGAAGAAATTCAAGACAGCCCTGAGCTTTGATGATGTACTATTAATACCTCAGAGATCAGACATAGAATCAAGGTCGGAGGTTGATACTTCTTCTGTGATTGGCGAACATAAATTTAGATTGCCTATAATCTCTTCGCCTATGGATACTGTAACTGGAGAGGACATGGCTTTTGCTATGGGGGAGGCCGGCGGATTCGGTATTGTGCATCGATACAACACCGTGAAAGACCAGTCTTCCTTAATAAGAAGGGCAGCCACTGGTCGCGACTATAAGGTGGGAGCCGCCATAGGGGTCAGTGGGGACTTTGAATCTAGAGCATCATCTGCCATAGCCGCCGGCGCTTTCTTGTTATGCATTGATGTGGCACACGGCCATCATTCAAATGTTGAAAGAGCTATAAAAACTTTGAAAGATAAGTTTGGAGAGAAAGTCAGCATAATGGCTGGCAACGTCGCAACCGCAGACGCTTTTGCGGATTTACAAGAATGGGGATCAGATGTTATCAGGGTTGGAGTTGGCGGCGGCAGTATTTGTAGCACTCGTATTCAAACCGCTCACGGTGTGCCTACTTTTCAGTCTGTACTGGATTGCAGTAGAGTGGTCGACACCGCTAAAATAGTCGCTGACGGCGGCATCAAGAGTGCTGGGGATATCGTAAAGTGTCTCGCCGCGGGATCAGATTTTGTTATGCTTGGCTCACTTCTGGCAGGGACTAAAGAATCACCAGGAGAAATATTTCAAGGCAACGATGGCCGCAAATATAAAGCATATAGAGGAATGGCGTCTAGAGAAGCTCAGATTGCCTGGAGAGGCAGAGCTAGTTCGCTAGAGGGAGTCTCGACTACTATACCCTATAAAGGTAGCGTTTCAGAGATTTTACCAGACCTTCATCAGAATGTCCGATCCGGACTTTCTTACAGCGGCGCCAGGTCTATTCGCGAGTTCCGAGATAAAGTCAAGATGATTAAGCAAACGCCATCAGGAATCGCTGAGAGTAGGACTCACATTTTATCAAAATGAGAGACCCGAACAAAAGCACGAAATTTGTGTTCTATTGCTATGAGAAGGAATCTGCTGATCTGAAGATAAGGCTTCGATACGACGGGTTGACTCAGAGTGAGTTTTTTAGAACATTACTTATAAAATACATTAGCAAAGACACCACTATGTTACAGATAGTGGAAGAGATAAAACAGGAAAAGACATCAATGGGTAAAAAGAGATTGAGTAAAGCAAAGAAAGATTATGAATCAGGGCAGACAGTTCTTGAGGAGTTGGGAATCACAGATTCTGACAAGCAAAATATATTTGACATGATCGAAATGGATATGGAGGATTATGAGCGATGACCATCTGCCTCAATGTTCTAGGAACTGCATGAGGGACAACAAGAGCTGCGACAAAGCTGAATGTGGGATGTTTATAGATTATGAACAAGACAACAATTGTTCGCTTGTTGCTATATACCATAACGGCCCAATGACACTGGATGAAGTCTCTAAGAGGTTGAAGATTTCTTTAGTACGTGTCTCACAAATCGAAAAGGAAGCAATGAAGAAGCTTTCAAAGAGAATAAAATTATGACTTTTCTAGTCAAAACTTACTAATTATAGTTGTATTATTATATAATCACTACTTTCATAACAAGGAGAACATAAAATGAGTGGTAACAAATTATTAGCAGAAAACACAATCAGACGCTTCATGAAACTTGCAAGCGTGGATACAATGACTGACAACTTTATCTCAGAGATGGGTATGAAGTACAAGAAAGACGAAGAGGAAGAGAAACTCGAAGAAGAGACTGTAACCGAAGAGGAAGAGGTCAACGAAGAAGAAGAAGAAGAAGTCAACGAGGACATCAACGCTCTCTTCGAGGAAGAGGACGAAGAAGATATGGAAATGGACCTCGATGCAGAAGAGCCAGAGATGGAAGAACCAGAGATGGATATGGACGAGCCAGCAATGGATGCAGAGCCAGAAATGGGTTCAGCAGATATGAGCCTTACAGAGGAGGAAGCGCAACTTCTTATCGACCTCGGTACCCGACTCGCAGAAGCTATGGGCGGAGAGGCCCCTGTAGCCGATCCAGAGATGGATGAGCCAGCAATGGACGAGCCAGAGATGGACATGGATGAGCCAGAAATGGACGCACCTGCTGACGAAGAAGACGAAGAGATGATGCAAGAAGCTCTCGTCAACGAAGTACTCAAAAGAGTCACTAAGAGAATCGTAGCAGCAAAACTTCAGAATAGAAAGTAAGATAAAAATAATACGTTATCACTTACTACAAGCCCCATACCTCTAAGGTCACTGGGGCTTTTTATTTATTGACTTCCAGTCTGAAAGGTGCTATGATAATACCATGAGTGAAATACAAATCTATTCAGTAATCATGTTCTTTGCCGGCGTCGGTCTGAGCAAAGCCGTGTTCTACCTAGACCAGAAGAAGAAGCAGAGAGATTTCTTTCTTGTAATCTCCGCGACAATACTGCAAATCCTTGATTCAGTGCACTCAGTGCACTTGGCAGCTATAGACACGGCTACGCACGAATTAAAAAAACTAGAAACCAAAGACGAAACTGATATAGAAAAGTATTTAGAACAGGAGAACAGTAAGGTTTCTATTTTTATGGAGTTGTATACTTTGGTTCTCATAAAAGCTGTTCCAGAAGCAGGAAGGAAGTATATAAACTATAGTAATTGGCCCGAAGCTAGTCTCCTCATAGAACAACTGCGAGGTATTATGCAAAATGGGAAGGATAAAAGCTAAATATTGGAAAACAGGTGACACTAAATATAGAATACAGTTCAAGACTACGCTAGAACATCAGGAGGCCATGAGATTATTGCCTGACTGGGATTGCGTATCGTTCGGATATATACCAGATACACAGGAAGACATTCTTGTGTTTGAGAGACAATTTTTTACAGAAAAAGACTGGACAAACTTTACAAAAACTGATACTATTATCAAACTAATAGAACTGAGAGAGGTATAAATGGTGAAGAGAATTTCGGGACTGCCCCAAAAGAAGCAGAAGCTAGATAAGAAATCTAAAGAGAAGAAGAAAAAGTCGAAAGAACAGGAATTGGATGAAAATCAGATTGTTATTATCAACAATATTCAGCCGCCAGCGTTCCCGACAGACAAAGAACTTAGAACCATAAACCTTTATGGAGACATAAACGAAAGAGTTGGAGCAGACGTTGTTGCTGCTCTGCTTTACCTAGAAAACACATCTCACATGGAGATGCCGGAACATCCAGACAACACAGAAGAAATGCCTGTAGTCGTCGCTCGTTCCATCGCAATGCTCGTATCAACACACGGCGGGTCTGCCTCTGACATGTTCTCAATCCTAGACGTGATGGACATGATCAAGTCTCGAACCTGCGACATCGAAACTATCGGTATCGGCAAGGTTATGTCGGCAGGCGTTCCCATCCTTGCAGCGGGCACACCAGGCAAGAGAGCCGTAGGTCGCAACTGTCGCATCATGCTTCACAATGTGATGGCCGGAACAGGCGGAACAATCTTCTCAATGGAGAACGAGCTTGAAGAAATCAAATGGGTTCAAGAAAGATATATCGAGACACTTGCGAACTACACAAAGCTGACCCCATCAAAAATCAAGAAGCTCCTCAAAACGCAGAAGGATGTTTACATCTCTGCGGAGGAAGCAATAAAAATGGGCATTGCTGACCAAATTATCTAATTATATGGAGGAGAACTACACATTATGAGCTGGCACAAGGAATTTTTATCAGAGAACAATAAGAAAAAATCACTCTCAACCATGGGCGATTTGTTTAATCTCATTGAAGAAGTCTACGAGGTAGAGAAGGGTACTCTTTTTTCACCTAAAAAGTCGGAGAACGAATTACTGAGAGAGCAGTTTGTTAATGAGAGAAAAGAAGTCTCCATGACTTTGCAGGCAATTCCCGAAATTGCAGTCTCAGAACTTGGCTGGACGAACCTGACAGGCGAAGGGGACACAGCAGTCTCTGGACCAGAGAGAGCAAAGCTTGAACAATTCCTTTCTAAGATTCAGGGTGACAGTTTTCAGACAAAAGTTGCGTCTCTTGCGAGTTTTTATGACAACCCGGACGCAGCCCTCCAAGAGATGTTTCCAGAGGGTAGTAATTCAATGCCAAAGCAAATCGCAGCAGCACTTGGGTACCTAACCTTCTTCAAAACACTTACAAAGGTTATCTCCAACTTCAACGCAGCATCAGCTGGGTTCAACTTCGAGGCTTTCCTGGCGGTTCTTGTATCTGGTTATCAAGTAAAGGCAAATACGGGTACTATCGCTGACTTTGTTTCACGAGCAGATGGTACGAACACTCCTATCTCTCTAAAGCTTTACCAAGAAGGTAAACTTCACGTCGGTGGTTCCTTTACTGACTTGGCCAACGACCTTAGAGAGCAGAAAGAGGCGTTTGACTATCCGTTCATGCGTTATCTTGCTGTCACAAAAGAATTTGATGGCGGACAAAAAGAAGGACTGGACATCAACGGAACCTTGCGTTGGTACCAATTCGACTTCACACTTGAAAACGTGTTTGACCTTCTAGCGCGCTCATCAGCAAAATCTCAGAAGTGTATTCAATTACCAAGAACTTTCATTTCGGGAGAGAACTTAGACTATGCTTCAACACTACCAGGCTCAGCTATTCCCTCACCGGAACAACTTGAGAATGTATTTGTAAATGCATTCAAAAAAGAGATAGCAGCTTACAATGAAGTTTTAGTCTCCGATGGTGACGAACAGCGTCAAGTAGATGAAGACCTGTTCAATATGATTACGGCAGCAATCAATTGGTCCACGGAAGATACTTACTTTACTCTTTATAGCCCAGATAAGGAATACCTCGCCAAGCTTAAGAGTAAGGGACTGGAAGAGCCAGAAGGCTTTGTAGCCCAACCGGCCTTCGTTTCGAGAGGCGATTCGACAATGGCAGGCACCGGCGATAAATTCAAAGCGCTACAGGGTGTTATTCAGAGTACTTTAGGTCAGGCCCAGAACGCTGGCCACCCTGCTGTTGAGGGTCTTGACGAACGCGGCTTTAAGACTATGGCTAAGAACATAGCGGTCCGAGCTAAGTTGGCCAATAACGGCGGGAAGGGCACAGCCTCTGCAGAAGATAGCGTTCTCTCAGTCTATTCTAAATCAAAGCTAAAAGACAAGAGACTAGGTATCCTGCGAAAGGCCAACGGACCATCAGATGTATTTGTTTCTATCGAAGAATCTGTAAAATGGTACAACGACGAAGCTCGAACTGACGACGAACGTCGCGCAGCACTTACTCAGTGTTACGGATACCTAACAACAGAACAGTTCAACCTAAACCAAGCGGTAGTGGCAAAGGTACATACTTTGACGGACAAAAGAACTCTTCCAGAGGGACAGTCAGAACCTCTATTTGCAGAGCTTTCGGTCGGAATGCAAAACACACAAAACATGCTGAACAAGATGACAGGCCTCATTAATGATGCTATCTTTGGCATCTTTTTGAGTGTAAAAAACGTCCAGGATAATACCTACGCTTATATGGCGGGAGGCATGCAAGAAGAAGAGAAAGCTGACGCAGCAATCGACGCTTCTAACGACATTATCCAGAGAACGAAAGACCTTAAGCGGTCTGGTACCGAATAAAAATAAATAAACCCCTTGACATTTCAACCGAAATGCATTATAGTATATACATACTAACATGAAAGCGAGTCACAATGACAACACAACTCAGCCATGGACCTGAACTCCGCAACAAGGTTCTCGACGGCGTAAACACTCTTGCGGATTATGTAGCAACAACACTCGGGCCCAAAGGACAAAATGTTCTTATCCACCAAAAGGATAGACGACCCTTCGTCACAAAGGACGGAGTGACCGTAGCACAGCACGTCAACTTTGAAGACCCGCACATGAATGCGGGAGCAGAAGTAGTAAAGCAAGTATCAGCGATGACCAATGCCGAGGCTGGAGATGGAACTACAACATCCACCGTCCTTGCACGAGAGATCCTGAACCAAGCAAACAAACACATTGCTTCAGGAACATCTCCCATTGAAATCAAGCGAGGACTAGAGCAGTGCCTTGAGCAGGCAGTTGGCATCATTGAGGAGATCGCAAAGCCTATCTCTTCAGCGGAAGATGTAAAACACATCGCCACAATCTCAGCCAACAACGACGAAACTATCGGAACACTTGTCGCGACAGCAGTAGATAAGGTAGGAAAGAACGGCTCCATCACAATCGAAGAGGCACGATCTCACGAGACGAGTTTGGACCTTGTAGAGGGTTTTCGTTTTGATAGTGGGTATGCCGCAACAGCCTTCGTAACGGACGAGAGACGGGGAACCTGCCGCTATGAGACCCCAATGTTCCTCATTACTGACTCAAAGATCGATCAAGTCAATGATATTTTACCCTCACTAGAGATTGCAGCCCGTGAGGGCCGGCCCTTTGTGATTGTAGCAGAAGAAATAGAAGGTCAGGCTTTGGCCGCACTAATTATGAATACTATGCGTGGCTCGATGAAGGTCGTTGCGGTGAAAGCTCCTCGTTATGGGGAAGAGCGCCGGGCCATCATGAGCGACCTTGCAGTTACGACTGGAGCAAAGTTTTTTCAGCAATCTCTCGGGCACAAGTTGACCGAGGTATCGCTAGCTGACTTTGGCAAAGCTAATAGTGTGGAGATCACTAAGAACATGACTACGGTCGTGGACGGTGAAGGCGACTATGAAAAGGTTGATGAAACCATTGAGAAAATTAAGACGGAGATACAACGAACAGATGACATCCATGAGGCAGGACGGCTCCAAGACCGTGTTACTCGTCTCTCTTCTGGTGTTGCTATCATCCGTGTTGGTGCTTCATCTGAAGTAGAAATGATTGAAAAGAAGCATCGTATCGAAGATGCTTTGGAAGCGGTCAGATCAGCACAACAAGAAGGCGTTGTCCCCGGTGGGGGCATGACGCTTCTACGTGTATCCAACTCTATCGCCCCCAACTTTGTCACCGAGGAGCAAGGCACAGCTCTGTCCATTTTCCGGAAGGCCCTTCAGGCACCATTCAACACAATGGCTTCCAACGCAGGCATGTCACCAGACGTTGCCAGACTTACTGTTGATGGTTGTGAAGACTTCGAGGGTATCAACTTCTCGTCGGGAACAAAAACAAACCTACTACAAGATGGTGTCATCGATCCCGCTAAAGTCACTCGATGCGCTCTAAAGAATGCAGTGTCAGTTGCGGGTACACTTTTATTGACAAACCATAGCATTGTCCAGCAATAGCTAACTATTTACTAGTGCGGAGGGCCGTACTATGGTTGGACAACAAGAACACCTAGCAGAACTACAGAGGAAACTAGATAGAGTCTGTACTGGAATAGACGTCGTACAAGACAAGCAAGAGCTTATGTCTGAAGACATCTCAAAAATAAAAGAAGCTGTATATAACCCAGATCAGGGTCTGTATGCTAGGTTGCGAGAGCTAGAGTCCTGGAAGCAAACCTCTTCCAGAATGATCTGGACCTTGTTCACAACTGTAGTCGGTCTCATAAGCGCCTTCATACTCAAAAATTTAGGAACATAATGAAAACTTATTCAATAAAACTGAAGAGCACTACGTCTCAAGAACATTGCATTAGAAGAGCAGAGTTTCTCACGTTTCCCGAAGCAGCTTCTTGGGCATTCATGGAAAAAATAAAGATGGGTAAGGCTTGGTCTATAGTGTCCGTCACGGAGGACTATCGATGCTAGTAGAAATCAAGAGACTTCTCATTGAGAATGACGGGTACAACAGAAATGTTTCATTACAAAGAATGTATATCAACTCCAGCAGTATTGTTTCTATTTCCGATTATCACGGAGCCCAGAAATTTTTGTTGAGAGAAAATTCCAGATTATCTGGAGAGCAGTTCTCTCTTGTAAAAGTTAATGAAGGTGGAAAGACAGAAGACATCATCGCTTATGGTTCAGCCGAGCAAATCTACACCGCGATAGGAACCAGCACAACAGGGAGGCAACTACTCAATGACTGATAGATTTATTATTATTGGCCGAACATCTTGTCCTTTTTGCATGAGGGCGATAGATTACTGTACAGCGAAAGAGGTAGAATACTTCTTTGCTGATTACACGCTGGTACCACAAATTCTAGAGGAATATAAAGAGTTTCACGACCAATCAACAGTTCCGATTATCCTTGCAAATAACCTGGAAACAGGCTATACTAAAAAGGTAGGTGGATATTCAGATCTGTTGGAGTATTTGTAGTGAATGAGAAGACGACCCCAGTCAAAGTAAATGTATTAAGAGTTATAGACAGCGCAATGCAACCAGCCAAGTACAGGTTGGAATCTCTAATGAAAGACTACCACTCAGGCATGATAAAGCTTTCTCAAGCAGAGTACACAGCACTGTTAGAGTTTAGGGGAGCTGCTGCAACATTGCAACTTCTATTCGATGATTATTTCGACCAAGTGGAAGAGCACAATGTAGACACTCTATATCTTCCCGGCCCAGAGTTCAGACTAGTACTCGACCTTTCTAAAACAGTAGAGACAGCTTTTCGCTCAAGCATCGCCCTCTCCGGGCTTTGGACACACTAATGAACTTATATATTGGTATATTCTTAGTATTCGTGGGTCAGATAATAGGCTGGTTCCAGTTGAACTCTCAATACATGTCAGAATGGTGGGCAGGCAAGCCCTGGATTACAGCATTTTTATTAGGTGCACCATGCTCTGTAGCGTTCTGGTATTCTTGGAAGTTCATTGTAGATGAGACAGGTTCTGCTTGGACTGCTAGGTTCATTGGCTCGTCCGCTGGACTAATTATTTTCCCTATCTTGACGTGGTTCTTGTTGGGTGAGTCAATGTTTACTCCCAAAACTATGGTTTGTTTTAGTCTCGCTATTCTTATAATCCTAATCCAATTGTTTTGGTAAATACTATTTATAGTAAAAAGGTCTCAACATCACTATGAACTTCAACAACACATGGCGTAATTACGTCGCAAAAC
>Ga0098050_1000367_pt1 | contig 16654 bp, 7 predicted proteins | sample 14_taG_FD_77070 | JGI IMG/M metagenome (GOLD analysis project Ga0098050, IMG submission 77070) | Marine viral communities from the Subarctic Pacific Ocean - 14_ETSP_OMZ_AT15311 metaG | ecosystem: Environmental > Aquatic > Marine > Oceanic | place: Pacific Ocean | collected 2015-01-18
ACCGCCGAGAGCAACAATATCAGCAAGTTGTGGTTTAGCAGGTGTGATGTTTGTTTTGAATCGTGCATCAGAAGGGGGAACAACTGTTGCCGTAACTGTGCCGCTATACGAAGCACTTCCATCTGCATTAATTCTAGATGTGGCTAGTGCACTACCTACTTGGTATCCAGTCCAGATTGCATTATTGCCAGTTGTTTTTGCTGCTCTAACAGTTCCAGTAGTATCTATTCGGCAACCATCCGCAGTACCACTAGCAGGATTTCCTCCAGCTTGGTAATTACCATTAATAGTAATATTGCCATTAGAACTTTTTATTGTTACATCGCTGCCTATCTCAACGTCGCCATTAAAAGTAGCGGTGAGGTTGCTGGCAAGTGTTAGTATTCCCGCAGTTGATGTGCTGCCTGTGACCCATGCACTATCACTTGTTAATGCAACAGTTCCGCCGTTATTTGGGAAGTTAAAGATTCGATTTGAAGCAAGGGTGTTAAACCTTAAAGATCCATAGAAAGTTTGAGCAGTATTGTAGAATCTGTAGTCATTGTTATTGGCGCTTGACTTAAAATTAATAGCAGCAGTTGCACCAGACACCATGTTTAACGTACCAGTGGACGATATTGTGTTTCCATCAATAGTCAGGTTGTCAACTTCAATAGAAGCAAACTCAGCCGAACCATCATAATTTAATAGGGCGTTAGCTGTATTGTTTTGATCAGCAATTACTATACCTTTAGAGGCAGAGTTTATTCGGACAGCTCCGTTTGCGCCATCTCCAATTCTGTTAAATTCTGCAAAGCCATTGGGACTGAGAAATGACTGTTGAGTTCCATTAGTTGAAAGAATGTTTGAGACCGCTGTGATTTTGCCGTTACTATTCAGCTCAATAACCCCTCCGCCAATCTCTACGGAGCCAGCAAACTCAGCGGAGCCATCAGCAAGAATCCGACTGGTGTAACCGCTTACTGCTGTTTGCTTGCCTGTCCAAAGGCTATTCGTTCCACTACGTGAAGCATAGATTTGTCCGTTTGCATAGACATGAATTCCATCGTTTGACGTTACAGTATTAATTGCATTGGGCACCTTAATATCACCAGCAAACTCAGCGGAGCCATCACTACTGTTCAGCTCAATATTAGGCGCTGAAGGCAAGGTGCCGCCGATTGATACGGAGCCCGCAAACTCAGCCGATCCAGTACCGTAGATCCGACTAATAACAGTGCCGCTTGTGCTATACCCTTTGAATATAGGATTGCCATCAGTGTCATTACGTTTTAGACTCAAAGTGCCTAATCTAATGTCAGCACCAGAATCAGCAGAAGTGACATTAGTGGAGTCGAAGGTTCCAAAACGATAAGTGGAACCAGCAAATTCTGCCGAGCCATTGCTTGCATTAAGCACAATGTTGCTGGTGCCTAGTGTCAGGTCACCCGTCATATTGTCGCCCGTCAGATTGACCGCTCCAACGTCAGCCGCATCTAGAACAACAACACCAGTTTTTGTGTTGACTGATTGAACGGGAACCTCTGCTGATGTTATGTAATTTTCATCGTTTGTTAATTCTGAAATGTTGTCTCCCGGTTGTAACGCTGAATCCGCCAACGCCCCTTGCGCAGTTGTTGCCGCTCCAACGTCAGCGGCACCTAGAACAACAGCTCCGGTGTAGCCATTAACCGATGAAACTGGTGATGCGGGGGTAGCGAGTTCTTGCCAGTCGCCAATGCTGCTCCCACCATCAGAAATTAAGACGAACGTTGATGATAAATCAGTTCTTATGCACCAATCTCCCCTTTCGCCGCTCAATAGCAGCATTGCCGCTTGGTTAGCCGCAGGGCCGAGATACTCAGAAACTGCTAACGACGGCAGTTGAGACGTGGGAACCTTCCCGCCTACCAGATCGGCTTTTGTATTTAACGCATTCTGCGTAGCTGTTGAAATGGGCTTATTTAGATCTGACGTGTTATCAACATTACCTAGGCCGATATTAGCTTTTGTCAGTGTGACTACGCCTGACTGCCCATTGACGCTGGTGACTGCTCCAATATCTATCCAGCTGCTGCCGCTATAAATACTCAGAGTACGGGTGCTGGGTTTCACCCACGCCGTCTGCCTTGCTGGCGTGGCTGGCGCTGTTTCACTGACACGAACGCCACCAACCTGCTGGATGTCACCGTTCGTGTCACGACAAGAGAGAAACGCACCAGCTGCATTGAAATTGAGAGAAATCTCGCCGTTGCCTAGCTGGTTTGCGGTAGGACGACGATCTGCAACGCTACTGTTTTTGAGAATCAGCTGTACTGCCATGACTATTCAGTCAAAAGAACACGGACATTCGCCGCACTGTTACTTTAGCTAGCTGCTCTATTAGAAAATAACATCTTCTCCAATGATACGACCCGTCGTCACGTCGCATCCTTTCTTGTATCCGCGCAGTTTGATGTTCAATTCTGACCATAAGCCAACACTAGTAGTCCGATCATCGTCCTGCCCGGCTTCGCCTACATTCGATGGGACATAACCAGCGAGACTGGGAATGTCTCCACTTCCGGCTTTGCGGAAAAAGCTATTAAACTCGGTATTCTGGCCTTCATCAGAGTATGTGGTGAATTTTCCATAGTCTGCGAATCCAATGCCGCGAGTATATTTTGTATCATCACCATCATTGTTGGTATATGCGCCATTGTATTTTCCAAACTTACCTTCAAAACCTCCGCTAACGGTTGATCCGGGGACATTTGTTATGTTCGTTTGATTGAATTGCCTTTTGCCATGTGGCTCAATACGATCCACTAATCCATCAACGAAACGGTTAAAAGCTGGGCCTATAGTCTTCCATCCATCGTTGCTGGCAGTGCCATCGCTGGTTGCAACTTGGTTGCTGTTATTTAGTAAAGTCCAGTTATTCCAGGGTTGGTTTGAATCGAAAAATAGGCCGTCATTACTTCTTTCGTTTCTGCTACCCAGTACAATCCGTGACACTGTATTACCGTTTTGACAGCTGAATACCGATACTGAATGTCCTGTAAATCGATAAGTTGCGGGAGTAGCTATATCCGATTGTCTAAATCTTATTTTGCCAAAATCGTAAGTACCTCCGCCAGGCGCGTCTACAGTGCCGCTATTACTTCCACCTGATAGTTTTACGTTGCCACATAACCTGATTCCATCTGCGGTGACCTCTTTGCTTGAGTACAACCCAATAAGGGATCTTTTATTTGCCACCCCGCCTACAACAGATGGGTCACATGGCTGCATTGCCCCGAACGCACAATTCTGCACCGTTCCTCCAGCCCTAAACGTGATCGCATTTTCCTGTCTCATTCCATAGATCAGGTACACAGTATCAGAGGTAGTAAAATTACGTGCGGCAAATGAACGGAATAAATAATTCAATGCTTCGTCAGGAGTGTTAGTCGCTGGCGTTCTCCACTCGCTAACAGGAACCTCGGCTAAACCATACTCAGCCCGAGTAGGATAGTCACTGTCAGGAAAAGTAGACAACATCGTGTCAACAATACCGAGCCACGAAACACCTGTTACAATGCCTTCTTGCTCGAAATCAAGCCTAGTAGGTATTGTTCTGATTAGCAAGGAATCTTGATTTTGCCTTACGCGGGATGCTTCAAAGGTTGTAGGAAAAGTTGGCTGTTTTGTTGGATCGGTATAGTTGCTATAAGTTACACCATTTTCACCAAGGAACGGTGTTGAGCCGCCTAATTTGGCGTCGTTTAAGTATACCCCTTTCGTCCCATCAGGAGCAACCGTGTTGTAATCCCATGCCCTAATTTTAGCTTTAGTCGTGAACGTGCATCTTTTTCGGCTGTAAAGACCAGGCCCAATGCGGTATTCTACGTTGACGCTAGGCGAAAATAGTGTTGCTACAAAATCTGCCGCAATGTCTAGCCGTGTAATAGCTTGGCTTGCTGTCGTAGGTGGCGCATTAAGTGCATCCTCAACTGTCGTAACATCGTTTCCATTAAGTGGATCAACGTAAATGAATTGCGTACCCGAGGAAGGGGCAGAGAGCAGGCCATTCTCTTTCTTCCAGTAATTCAGCGCCTTGATCGTGACGACTTCAGGCTCTGCACTAATAGAAGCATCAAGCTCTGAATCGTTGTTGCCGGTAATTGTTGAACCTTCACGCAACGAAACTGCATCGGCTAGCTGCACAACGCCAAGTTTTTCGGTAGTGCCTTGTGAGCTACTAGAGAATGTAGCTGATCCAGTGACTGTTAAATCACCAACCGTGATGCTCGATGCAGAAAGCCCATTCGGAAAATCGGTTGTCTGAAAATCATCGATGGTTGCACTATCTATGGATTCAATAGATATAGTTGCGCCGGTTTCTACATTCTCTAGCCCGCGGGGTGTAACGTTGAACCCTTCTTCATTGCTGCCTTGAGGAACAACGCGACCGCCAAATTCGTTCGTAAAGTAGTAGGTAAATTTATTCTGCGCTCCTAGAGTTTTTTGTGCGGCAGGTAGAGCCTTGCTGTAATTTAGATAGCCTGTCCATTCCCAGGCATGGCCATACAGTCGCAAAACACTGGGACGCCTAAACTCAACGGCCCAATTACCTAAGCCTGTTGCCGCTCCACCGCTAGGGGTTCCTGTTAATTGGCTGTTGGGGTCCAACTCCCGATCATCTTCTGCCCTTGGAACCAGCGAGCTTCTCGTGTCACCAGTGCTAAATCCCAACGCTTTTAGAAACGCAGAGACTCCCTGATAGTCAGTTGCTGATTCGTATTGAGTGCGAACCTCAGTGTTAGTAGTCCATTCTGTTGTCCAATTGATGCCTAACGTTGTGCTATTTGCATCGGAACTCGTATCAGTATCTAAGACCAAGATTGGGGCAGCAGATCTTCTGTCATCTTCTGCCCGATAGTCGTCGCTCATGTGGACATAGATCTCGCCCCATGAATCTGAATCAGGGTTGGAACCTGATGCTGTTTGAGTTTTTAGAGCTTGGTAATGCTTGTTGTTGTGCTTGACAACCGTTCCAACTCGGTAATAGTCACCGGCTATGTAGTTTACATTTGGGGCAGCTCTACTCAACGTGATTTCTGCCGCTGTAGCAACCCCAGTAGCCGAGCCTTTGCCAGCGATGCCAACAATAAGAGTTTCGATGCCTGCTTTCGTCAGCTCTCTTGAAATGTCTCCACCGGCTCGTGCAGGATCCGTCTGAATAACAAAATTTTGCTCAGGGATTCTTGCGTCGGAAGTGTTCGCCAGTTGCAACGAGACGCGGCGTTCACCAGGAGTACGAGTATCAGCGAGTCGCCTGACATACACTCGTTTGCCGACCGCAAGACTGACGCCAGTTTCTGGGTTATTGCTTACTGGCGTACCTGTGTCTGATTCCGTCAAAGCACCGCTTACGTTGATTTCTTTTGGTGTGCCTTCAGACCATGCCGATGCTGTTAGCGATGTTTGCCAGTCATCACCGACAGGATTCTCTACCCAAATACGGGTGCCAGATTTGAGGCTGTAGTCGTCTTTATACAGGATGGCAGGTGTTGTTGTGCTCTCGCTAGTAACCTCAAGACCGTTTTCTAACGTGATTTGATTTGTGGTGACAGATGCAACCACACCTAAGAAAATACGGCGAATGTTGTTTGTCTTTTCACCAAGATTTAGCGGGACGTTTATATTTGCAACTGTCCAATTTTCATCTTGAGGGAACGCAAAGTTTTTGTATCCTTTACTCAGCGCACTGCAACCTCCAAAAGACGAATTGCTGTTGGTAATTGTTACCTCTCCACCTAAATCTGTGAAGTGGTGAATCCCGTGTCCAATGGCAAAAACTGAGACTTCTTGGATTACAGCATCATTAATCGCACTGATGTGCCGACTGAGCCTATCTGGATCCATCCTTACATCATTGGGAGATGTGTTGATGTAAGTTTCATATCCAGCCGAGTTATTAACTAGATTCGCCCAAGCGCCACTGCTATAGACCTGCCAACATGACATGTCTTTTTGCAATGAAACACCCGTAAAATTCGCACAGACCATTGACTTCAAGCCTTCCACCTTGGAGCCATCCATAAACGCTCCACCTAATCCGTAGTTGGAACGAATTGAAACATTGAAAATATATGGGGATGCACTAGCTGTTGTATCCCACGCTGAAGTTGGAGTTTCTGTTATGTCTATCGGACCAACAATTTTATACTCTGTGCTTCTCGTATTGATTAACGTGCTGGAAAGGTCAGCACCAGTGCCGACAGTGGCTTCACATTTAGCGTAGAAAGAATCCAGCTCAGTCTTGCTTGCAAAATGAAAGCCGTCTAATAGATGATGACTGGCCGCAAGGCCCGTCTTATCCATTATCGTAAAACCAAAAAAGTACCCAGTTCCGGTAATTTTTAGTAGCCCTAGTCGATTGCTGTAGTTTGATGTTTCGTCAGCAGCGGGTGGGACATAACTAGGACGCAGCGTGATCTTTCTCAGGTCCGAACCGCAGAGAGAGCAGCCCCTAGGCAGTAGAACTCCGCCAACGGTTGCAGGGTTAAACTCAATTAGCTCCGAAATTGTCGGTGTCTTGGATGCGCCCCAGCTCGTGAGACTGGTGCTGCTACTGCCTGGATCGTTATAGACAGTATGAACTCCGGGGCTTAATACAATGCTGACGCAATCGACTTGGCCTGCATCTGTATAGTCTGTGTACCAGTTTTTGCTGGTGATAATCGCTGCTTCAATGGCAGCCCGGTTGATTGTCTTGAATGGCCTTTGAGGGCTAAATCCACATGTAAGTCGTTGTTTCTCTAAACGTTTTAGTTTTGATGCTAGTAAGTCTGCGCCGGATCCTGTTTCGTAATCGTTGTATGAACCTCCTACAAAATCATCGCTGCCGGTATAAGGGTTCACATATAACGTAAAAGGCGCATTTAATGGATCTGCTTGTGCGGTATCTCCAGGGCTGACAGCAGCATCACCAACAACTTGCTTGACCATATCGGTCAGAGCAGCTAACTGATCGCGAAACTCGCCTTGAGTGCTATCAATATTGGTAAGCGAACCGCTATCGCCTGCAAACTCTAAACTTGCCACGCTGTGCCACCGCTGCTACTTAGAGAAATTCTAGCCGAGACCGTTCACTACTTCACTAGACCGATTTTCTACCCCGGTGATGATACCAACAGCTTGATATCCTCTGTCGTCACGAATTGCACCGTGCCAGCGACGATTTCTGTAGGCCGTAAATTCACGGCGCTTGCAGTGACCAAAACATCAGCTTGGTAATACAGACCGCCCTCAATCGACCCACAGTTGGCCCCGCAGTCGCCATCTCGATCAATCATCCAGAACTGTGCTGTCGCGCTGCAACCTTTCTCAGTCATCAGCAAAAGCTGCATTAGCGCCAGGCCGTTGTCGTGTTCGTTGTCGTAGCACCGCCGATCAATGAAAAATTCAGCAGAGCCGCCTCCAGTGACCAGCGATTTAACCGCGTTGCCAAACTTCTCCGATACTGAGGTCGTGTCAACACTCGGAGCATTCAGCTCAAGACTCCATTGTGCTATGTCGCACAGCTGCTGCCAATACGGCGCTACCTGCCCCCCAGGACTTCTTGGTAGGAGGTTTGCATTGTTATAGAAAAACGTTTCATCATTTGGATTGCCTTCTGGCACTTGATAAGTAGGAGCATCGGCACAAATGCTTATCAACGTAACCGTGTCTTGGGCATCGCTGAATTGATAATCGCCTACAGATGCAACGCAATCCCACACAGCGTTTAGATATTCAGTGTTGCCGTATGGAGAAACTGTGACTGTTCCCCCAACTGGAAACAAGTCGATTCGATTATCCAAACAGCCAGCAAGAGCTGAACAACGGTCATTGTAAAAACTTACGCGACCCAGGGAATCAATATGGATGTAATACTCTCCGGCTGTACAGGCAGGTATAACGTCACCGCCGGAGGTATCACCTGCTCTTGCGTAAAATTGTGCTGAATCTCCGAAATCTCCATCAGGATATTCTTCGAGGTTTGTTTTATAGAACGTATCCTCATTCGATGCGATCTGGGTACGGTTCGGTCCCAAAAACCACTTGCTGCCGTAATAGCTCGCATATCCATCCGGGTTAGGAGGGAATGGGCCGGTTGAGGTCGGCAGGCAATCAACGCTTACATGGTCCCCGTTCCAATAACCTGTCTGCCACGCGGTGTAGAGATTATTGCCAGGATCCAGCGCAGAGTCTGAAATAATGAATGGTTCTGGCGCTGCTCGTTTTAAGAGGAGCTTTCCACCGGTACCAAGGACAGCCATTAAAAGTTACCGTCAGGTTTTCCGTTAATCTGAAAACTAATTGATACCGCCTGCACCGAACCAACTGAGACGCTTGGATTGACGCTCGTAACAAAACCCTTACAACTTATGCTTGTGCCCTCCTGACGATTCAGCACAAAATCAACGGAATCACTTGTTCTGCCGTTATCAAAAACAGAGTTGAGTAGCGCCGCTGCTACGCGATTAGCTGGATCGTACAAAACGGTTGCTGTCCCAGACGTACCCCTCAACCCTTCCACATACGTTCGGTCATAACTTCCAATACATGTATCCTCTAAAACGTCCTTTGTAACACTAAGGCTCCACTCTCTACATTTCCCGACTGAGCTGCCGTCAAATTTCAGTTGACCATCGCTGCCTGTTAAAACTGCCATGTCAACCGTCCAACGTGCCGATTAGTGATACTTGTATTCTACTTCTGTTCGGCAGCACGGACTCAACGGTTGGCGTTTGGCTCCATCTCCAATTGAGATAGTTTGGGATTTCTTCCTCTGGTCCGTTCATACCTTCAAAGATAGTCTCTGGCAATGTCAGGGTTTTTGCGCCACCCAAACTGTCATGCCAGCTCTGAAGGATCGCTTGAGTGTCGAGATCGTCCAGCAAAAACTCCAATGTAAGAGTCGCTTTAAATGCTTTGCTGCCATATAACCGCGTTGTCCCAGCACCGCTGATGCTGGTAAACCGTTTTGTCGGGTATTCACCAGGAGTGAAGCTGCGGCGGGTTGGGCAGATCTCTGGAAAGTCGATACTCATGATTGGTCACCCCCTATCACCCATTTTGACGCATCATCCCAATCCCGTACCAGCTCCGAGATGTCGTCCTCACCCGTTGGGAAGAAGCTGGCCTCAACATCGATGTTGCCCTCTTCGTCAAATGACAGCGATTGGGTTCTGTACGTTTGCGCGTCATTGGTGGCTGTCTTGACCGAGAACACTGCGGGGCCTGGGTCTGTCTTGCCATTGACAACGACCATCGTTCGCTCGGTGGTCTGTTGGGTGGTGCCGTCCCAATACAAGACCGGATAGCTGCCGTTTGGTAAAGCAGGCCAAGATGTGATATTTCCAGCTGCATCAACCGCGCCGTTGCTGGGCTGGTCGTATGAAAATGTCTCCAAACCGAGCTTGAAGACAGCGCCGATGTCTAGCGTTGATCCTGTTGGGGTGGTCTTAAAAGACACGCCATGGGTTATCAGACGCCGACTTCTACATTCCCATTTGCCCCTGTCAATTGCCTGCTGCAGGCTTGTGCAAAAGTCACTTAAATCAATCTGTTCTAGTGGAGCGTCTTCATCAGTGGTTGATTCGCGGACAGTTACTTCACGAACAACAGGGAATAGCCCCTTGTTATTAATAGCAGTTGACTGTCTCTCCTCTCTCCATTTCACGCTGATACGCGGGGCGATCCGCTCTTGTTCGTCAAGATAATTCAGACTAAAACTGTCTTCGATAATGTTGCCTGCTGTGTAGAGCCCACTAACTGTTTCAGGCCCATCAAAATTGGCGACAGGTTGAAGCGCAAATTTACCGTTACGGATTACAAATTCCAGCAAGAAATGAATAGCTGTTTCTGCAGCCCAACTGCGGATGTTGATTTTCTCGACAATCGCTCCATCAAAGAAATATCTGCGGCTTGCTGCCCAGTTGCTGCAATAATCAAAGCTAGCCTTGTCGATCTGCTCCAGGCTGACGATTTTGCCGGTGCCGTAACGCTTGTTGGATAGCAAATCGTAAAGAATGTCAGGGAAGTTGCTTGTGCTATTAATCCCTTCGTTCACGTAAACGCTAAATTGGCTCAGTTGTGTGATTTCTTTGCTGCTTCTAATATTCATGCCAACCATTGCCAAATGGTCATATTCAGGTGTTGCTTTATTGGCCGTGATGGTGTTGACGTAAACAACACTATGTGCAGGCTGACTTGTGGCCTGGCTTGTGATTTCGTTATAGATAAACGCTTCGGCTAATCGCGCATACGCGTCTATGTAAAAGCCCTGAGTTTCACTGTCGTCAAATGGTGGCCCAATCGCTACACCATCAACTGTTCTCCCAACAGGCAACGAGAAATACCCTGAACTCTTGGTGACTTCTTCGCCGTTGTATTCAATCGTTATATCCCCTTCTGAAGATTGATTAAAAGCAGAATGAGCGTCTAAAACAATAAGGTTCTGGTTGCTCCTTCTTACCTCAAAGCTGCTTACAGGCGTAAGACGAAACTCCCAACGCTTTTCTACGCCAAGATCAAACCGGATGTAGTTATACAAGCTGGTGCCGCCTTGACCCCTTACGCCAAACAATGAAGGCAATTGAAAAAAGGTGTTATCGGTTGCGGCCTCTCGATAGGCAATAATAAAAAAGGAATATTGAGTTTGTGGCCCTTGATAGCTACCATTTGAATAATTTACGGTGCTGATTCCATCTATAGGGTCACTTTTGTAATTCAAGCAAGATTGTTCATCGATAATTTGATAAGTTCTTGTTTTAGGTGTTCCATTGTCGTCGTATATGCAATCAGCAAAATTTGTTAGTCCATTGATGTCAATTCCTAACGAACTTTGCAGACCAATTTCAACAACCTGCCCAACTCTTTCTGTAGAGAATGAACCTTCGGCACACCTAAAAATCTGCGCTGTTCTGCTGCATGGATATGTATTGACGGCTGTAATGGCGGGGTTCTGTCCAATGTCACCGTTGTAAACTGACGGGTTTAATTCGCTTTCCGTATATTCATGAATCGTGCCTTCACGCACGACTTTGAAAACCGCAGTTACAGATTGACCGTTATTCAAAGTTGAGCTTTCTATATCTGAAATAAATACTTGGTCTGTTCTATTGGTGCATATTGCCATTGCGCTGCCGATGCGGTATAGCTCGCCAACACTTAAGTTGTCGTCATAGCTATTTTGCCGAGAGGCAATCGATGTTCCCATATCATTTAAGCTTGTAATTGCTTCATCACTCCCGGTGTCACTTGGCGGAACTGGTTCATTAAAATACCCGTTCCCATCTGTCTCTTTGTAGATCTTGAATGTTAAATCTTCGCCAACGGTTGCATCTCTTTCACCGCTAGTAGTGCCAACAAGTCCGCTACGTCCGCAATAGTTTCTACCTTGCTTAGTCCTAAGTCCCTTCTCTTGGCGATTTAGAGTGCAGATTACATCACCTGCGCTGTCTGAACCTAAGTTAAATTCAGTCCTAATAATTGGGTTAGGTTTTAACGGAAAATTGTTCCCTAGATGCCCATACAACCCAAATACTTTCTGGTTTGATGGTGTTGAAGTAAAGCAAAAATTTGGGCCAAACTGTAAATCTTTACCGCGTACCTGAAACACGTCTGAAGCTCCAGCATTTTCAGCATTGCCTGGATCTGAACTGGCTCTTAGCCCTGAGATGTAATCGCTGCTGGTTATTCTTCCGCCGTCTGAAGAGTAGTAAAGGCTGATTCGTCCGGCTTCGTTATTGCTTAACCGATAGCCACCAATAACGTTGTTGCCAATAGCAAATTGATCAACGTCAAGTTGTGGGATTGCTCCCTCTCCTACAAGAAACAATGCTCTAAGCAATTGCCCACCACCGACGCTATACAACTGTGACCACAGCAGGTTTGTGTTGACCCTCACGCCACCGTATGCAATGCCGTCAATTTCTTGGCGGTTGGTATAAATAAGTGGAACAGTTGAACCCAGTTCAACAACATTCTGGACACTATCAAAGCCTGATGTTGGCGTGAACCTGCTGCTGTTCTGTATATCCTGACCCTGGACTGTTTTGGTCTCGTAATCGGGCTGTTTCTGTTGGCGTGGTTTCGGAGATAGTAACGAGGCAATCGCGGATAGAACTATCCCGATCACTAAATAGGCAGCCGTAGTGAAGGGTTCAAACGCCACTGGGTCGCCGGGTTTAATCCCGTTATTCAGCATCGTTTCGCGCATAAACGAGCGATATTGCTTCTCATCCATTCCGGTGATTTCCATGATCTGCCGGTCATGGGGCAGAAGTGGAATCCAATTGCCGTCGTTAGGACTCAGCATTAATTCAGAGAGATGTTGCCGGTAGATGGCAAAGCACCGACTAACGATTGGGTAAGAGTTCGGCGCGGTGCATCAGCGCCAACGGCGTCTAGTGGGCTGCTAAGCCTCACCTGTAGGCGGCTGCTGTCATGCTCAAAGCCAGTGATTTGATACACCTCTGAGCTGTAATTGTCAGTCTCTTCTAAGGTCTCTGGATCGAGCCAAACGGTGTTGATCTGTGCAATCCAACGTTCGTCTGCTGCTTGTTTGAAGACGTTTAAATCTAACTCGTTTACAGCAAATACCATTGATGCTGAGATGTTGGCTCCCTGTAAGTCTAGGGTGCCTCCACTAAACCCAAAGCCCGCAAACAAATAAGGCAACCCCTGGAATAATCGCGACTCTCCAGCGTGAAAATTCTGGAAACGGTAAGGGGTAATGATTCCTTCTGCCTGTTTTAGTAAGGCGTATGTCCCGATTGCAAATGTCATCGTATACCTACCTGGGCGCGGGTGGCTGGGCGGTTGCGGAGATCACTAAAAACTCTTGCCTGAGCATCGCGAGCTGTAGATTTCATACCCTTTGCAAACTGCTCGGCGGTGACATACTCCACGGTGTTGATGACAGTGGTTTCAGCTCGGACATCAATCGGGTTGCTGTTCAGCGAAGCGATGCGTTCGCGCTCCAGTACCCGCTCTTTAGTGTAAGAGGTCGTAGTGCCGATGGCTTCGGCATTGTCAGCAAAGGCATCGTTAGAACTGCTACTCCCCCCGCTTAGTGCATTACGGGCTGCCTCGAATTGGTCGTTGTTGGTGACCGTTCCAGTGACACCGGGGATGAACAGCTCTGGGCCTTTTTCGCCCACGATGTAGGGCTGGTTGCCGGTTACAGGGCCTCCTTTTTCTCTGAAGAGCAGGTCAAGAAGTCCGCTGCCTGGATTACCGCCGCTGCCGATACTGCCAATTGCTTTGGTTACGGCTGCCAGTATCAGAGCCTTGCCGATTGCTTGGAGGATGTCAGCGGCTAATGCCTGGAACGCTTCTCCTAAATTCTCAGTGCCGGATACCGCTAACACCAAGGCGTCGGTGATGCCGTTACCTAGCGTTCCAGCAATATCGGTAGCAAGTTGTTCTACTTCAGTTAAGCCTTTGTTTAAGTTCTTAGCGTTTTCTGTTGCTGTAGCACCGTCAGATACGATCCCAGCACGCGCTCTTGCTATATCAATTAGTTTTCTCTCGATGTCTGCGAGAGCAGCTACGTTTTCGGTGTCAGCTTTTAGTGTTTCGTAAGCTGCTTTTAAGTTATCTAGTCGTGCCAGTTGCCCAGCAACAAGGGCTTCAACTACCTGAACTGCGCGGGCTTGTTCTAGTGTTAGCCCCTCATTTTGTAGTTCTATTAGACGAACCTGCGCGTTAAGTTGGCCTGTTTGAGCCTCAAGTAAGTCGTTTATTTTGTTTTGGCTGTCGATTTTTATGCTGTCAGCTGTTGCAAAAGCAGCTTTTCTTTCTGCTTCTTTTGTTATATCAAGAGTTTCTAGTTTAGCGGCTAGAAGTTCCCGCTCTTGTTCGATGGCTTTTTGTGTTGCGCTGTCTATACCTGCAGTAGATACGCCTCCGCCACCTACGGATTCTAGGGGGTTTAACTGTTGAGGAGGTTTAGCATTCGCTAAGTCAGACTTTGCGTTTGTAATTGCATCTAGTATAGTTTGAACTTGTTGTGCTGCTTCAGTCGCTCCAAAGGCTTCTAAGCGTTCTTGCTCTACTTTTTGTTCCTGCTCCAGTACGTCTAAGCGTAGTTTGGCTATGGCTACTTCTAGATCAAATCTATTAGAAGCAGTAACTTCATTAGCTCTAGCAATATTTAAGTTAATGTCTTCTATTCTGCGGGCTGTTTGCAGGTTTAGTTTGGATACTTGTTTGGCAATGTTAGCTTTGAATCTTTCTGCAGCTAGCTCTTGTTTTAGTACCTCAAAAGCTGTATCGCGTTTTAGTTTTGCTTTTTGTTGTTCGGCATTTAACTCCGACTCGGCCAACTTGTTGAAGCCTTGCTGAATTATCTGATTGTCTGCTCTTAGAGCAGCGGGCGTTCCAGTGGAAGCATCTCTACTAGCTTGCTCATTCAGTAGGTTTCGGTTGGCTGCTTGTAGGCGTGCTAGATCGTTGGCTGCACGTTGATCCTCTAGTTGGTTTGCTTTCTGGATGCCTTGTATGCGTAAAGCTAGTACGCGCTGCTCTACGCTTTCGCGAAGATTGGCTAGGCTTTCTTCGTATGACCTAACGATATCAGCACGCTGCTTGTCGTAATTTGCTTGAGCCCTGGCGCGATCTTTCTCTGCTTTTAAGTAGGTGTCAGTGATATCAAATACTGACTTCTTTTTGTTTAGTCTGTCTAGCTGTCCGTTTAGTTTTTTGATGTTATTGACTGCTTTGTCTTGAGGGCTTAGCTTTGCAGGGTCTAGGGTTTCTGCAGGTTTGGTGCTAGGTAGCTCAGTAAACTTTTTAATGATTGCTGCTAGCTCTTCTTGATTGCCCGTTCGTATGCCAAATAGTGATCTGTTTTCATTGAAATTTTTGTTTACTTCTTTGTTGAATTCTTTTCTTTTTTCAGGGGTTAATCGTTCTTGTAGATTGTTTATATCGGCTATATTTTTATAGTAGTCGGCGCTTTCTTTTAGGGTCTCATTAACTAAATTGAGAAAGGCGGTTAAAGGACCAGCAACTAGACTCTGCAGTTGGGTGCTTAGTTCTGCGAAGCCTATCTCTGCTTGTTTAGTTGCCTCGTTCAGTGCATCTAAACTTTGGACACCGCTTACTCCGATGCGTTCCGCAACCTTATCGCGGATCTTAGCGTTAGCTTCTTCTACATAACCTAGTTTTATAGCGCTCTGTATTGCGTCTGCTGTAGTTCGGTCAAATAAACGAAGGCTTTCGTTTAGCTGTTGGAAGTTTTCGGATGGTCTGGCTAAAGCTTTTGCTGTTTCTTGGGCACCAGCTATTAGTTCGTCAAATGCAGTACCTAATGCCGTTGCAGTTAGAGACAGGCCAAAACCTAGGTTGCCTCCTGCAAAGCCGCCCGCTGCACCGCCTGCCGCACCACCGACTGAAGCTCCTACGCCTTGGCCGAACAGCAGGGGAAACGCACCACCGATGAGGCCGCTGCTTAAAGCATCTTGACCTTTCCTTTTCTTTTGGCGGAGTCTTTCAACTCGTTTGTTTCTTCTGCTTACCTCAAAGCGTCTGTCTAGTCGGTCTTGACTTACCGACCGCGTAGCTTCTTTTAGTTCTTTGTTTACTTTGTCTAGTGCAGCGCCAAAAGCACGGAACTCTTTGGAGCCAATTTCAGCAGTCTCAACAAGGTTTTTAAAGAATCTTGAGGCTTCCTGCAGGTCTCTAATAGTGTTTGTACTGAATCCTTTAAACGGTTGCCCAGGGATAGCTAAAGCTCCGCCGCCTCCACCACCTCCACCACCTCCACCGCCTATGCCAGCTGCACCTCCGCCAGTTCCACCCGCTCCAGGTAAAAGCAGCTGGCCTCCTGTTCCACCAGCGCCGCCAAAAGTGCCACGAAGCAGTCGGCCTATCTCAATAATGCGTACCTTTACTAGGTCTAACCCGTCTAATAGTTTTTCCGTAAAGACAGTTCTAACTCTTACTTTGTTTAATCCGTCTAAAGCTTTTTGAGTGTTAAGTACGCGAACTCTAACTTTATCTAAACCGTCTAGTAATCCTTTTGGATTAAAACCTGTTAGCTTGTTGCTAAAATTTAAATTGTTTATAAACCTGACTTGTACCTTTTCTATCTCAAGTAGTAAGGCGCTTGCGTTCTTCAGTTGTTTTATTAGTGGAGCGAGATTTACACCTGCTATGTCTCCCGTTAATGTGGCGGCAACTGCGAGACGACCAGCAAGCTCCCCAACTGTTTGGTTGGCGGCTTTGAGGTATCCAATAAGTATCTGTACTTGTCTAGGTAGTTTTGATAGTGCGGCGCTCTCAATTTTTTCTAGTTGCGCGTACAGTCTGGCGGCTGCTTTTTCTGCTGCCTGTAGACCGTTTACTTTGACACTGACTTCAGCGGCTTTCCCTAGTTTGTTTAGTGCTTTATCTACCCTATTAATTTTGGCTAGCGCACGGTTAGCCTTTACGTCTAGATTAATATCGGCATTAAACTCCGCCACAGACTGCCTACAACACTACGTTCCAGCAGTCTAACGGCGCTTACTCTTGGATTTTTTCATGGCTTTGTCTTGCTCGTCGTTGAGGTGACCGAAGTAGGCGCTCCAGAGCAAGAGTTCTTCTTCGGTTACTTCTTCGAGGAGTTTGCGGAGGCTGTAGCCCAGTTCTTTGGCTACTCCCATACAGAGGA
>Ga0098050_1000369_pt1 | contig 16608 bp, 17 predicted proteins | sample 14_taG_FD_77070 | JGI IMG/M metagenome (GOLD analysis project Ga0098050, IMG submission 77070) | Marine viral communities from the Subarctic Pacific Ocean - 14_ETSP_OMZ_AT15311 metaG | ecosystem: Environmental > Aquatic > Marine > Oceanic | place: Pacific Ocean | collected 2015-01-18
CTGCTTCGCTAAAATTATAACAATGGTTATTCCAAGCATAATTGTAACAATGACTGTGGAGCCGCCGTAAATAATAATGCGCTCAACAATCTTTGCCTTACGCTTCCTCTCTGCTTCTGCCTTAGCCTTACGATCTTTCCTTGCCTGAACCCTTATAGCTTGCAGTTCGCCCCAAGCAGAAAACCCTCTGGTGGCAATGACGATCTGGCGCAGTTCTTCTTCTGCGTCCTTTGCCCGCTGCAAATTAACAAAGGTTTCCATAGCGTTTTCATCAGAGCCAGAGAAAAGACTGTTCTTTTTTTTCTCATGGGCGTTGCGCAGATCATCCACACCATCAAAAAATTCACCAATTTGCTTAGTTACGTTGACAAGTTCCTTGCCCGCAGAGACAGCAGATTTCACGGCTGCAAACGCCGTAAATGGATCTATCATGTGTCTTTTCCCACAATGATATATCCCAAGCATTTAGCATCAGGATGTATTCTGTATGTTTTTGGATAATGGTAATAAAATGACGGGCGCGGGCAGCGATACCGGCAAGCCTTGTACATGATCCCATTTGGGAACATTCCAAAGGCAATAGATGTTAGGGCGCAAATCATGGCCCAATTATATCACATTTTACTTGACAGCTAAATTCTGAATGTCGCGCCGCATCTCTTTTTGATCGTCACGCATTTCTTTCAACAACTCATGCATCATATCTGTTTTTTGCTCAAGAAGCTTGATTTGAGACTTGCTAGTCAAAAGATTATTAATAATCCACCATCCAGAAGCAGCAACAGCCCCCGCAACAGCAATCACAAAACCCATGTAATCTTGCACAAATTTCAACGCCTTAGCCCTAATAACCATTTGCGATCAGCTTGCTGAAGTCACCACTCATCAATTTCTTTTTAACATATTCTCCGAACTCTTGCGACCCAATTTTAGATCCGCATTCCCGCGCCCACATTTCAGCAACAACAAATGGTATAGATCCAGCTAAACGCATGTCAGATTTGCTGTTGTGACCGTCAATATTGCGCTCTTTATTAAAGTCCAAAATGCGCTGAATATCTTGAGAACGCTTTACAACAACCTTGTCATCTTCTGTATGCCATTCAGTATTTAGAATTGTGTCAGACATTCTTCTTTGGCCTTCCGCGTTTCTTTGGTGCTTTCCCGCCTTCCCACGCTTCATTTATATTTGGCGTAGAAGGGTCATCAGCTTTTAGTTTACCTTTTGCAGTACGCGCACGTTTCGGCGCAGATGCTTTGATTTCCTCACCAAACCCGTTAGCAATGAATGTTGCTGCTTCGTCTGGTGTTGCCTCTATCACATCACCTTTTCCTAATTGCCTTCCAGCAAAGAATGGCTTTCGATCTGTTGTTATCTTTATTTTCATAAACACCTCCACAAATAGAATAGAGGGGCATTTCTGCCCCCCTAACTTTATTATGTTGCGTTTACGTCTGCAACAATACCGTGGGCTTTCTGTGAAGTGACCTGAAGGCCATATTCGCAAGAAATCAAACGGCGCTCTGACAAACCAGTTTTTGCAAGTGGCTCTTGCTTGGCTGTTTGCAGATAAGCAACTTCCGCATAGTTTGGATCAAGAACAAAAACGTCTGGTGTATAAGCTACGCTAGACACTGTTCTGACACGCATATGACGGTTAGGCACGATCTGAAGTTCACCAAAATCAGAAACATAAACGTCAATTGCAGCGTTCAGCTTGCTATCTTCAGCTTCTTTGTAACGTGTTGCGTTACCTGTGAAGGTAGACATTTTTTGCTTTTGAGCAGATCCACACATAACAATAGTTGGCTGTGCGCCTGCATTCCAGCAATCAGCAATCACATCTTTAAGGAGTGCTTCTGTCAATGGACGCAAAGTTCCATCAGTAGCTGCTGCGTTTACAAAACCAGCTTCACCCGTACCAGATGTTGTACCATTAGCACCACCTGAACCACGCGAAGTGTTTGAGGTTAAGAAGGCTGGCAGACCCGCCGCTTGACGCGCTGTGCCTGATGCACCGGCTGACGCTGCAACGTTATCCAGAAGCATTGCTTCCATGTCACGCTTCAGTTCAGACAGTTTGTAAGCAACTTGCTTCGCTACAGTCTGAGCATTGGCAACACCATTCACTGCTTGATTCGTTGAACTCACCTCAACCACCTTGGCACTGATTTGCGTATATCCGCCCTTGCGAACCGCATTAGTTGGTGCAGTGTTGGCAATGCCTACGTCACCCTCAATCTGACGGTTTGCACCAGTTGCAGCAAGATCAACTTCACTCCACTCAAAGTAAGTGTTGTCAACATTGCGTGTGCCAATAGTAGACATAAAGATAGTCTCTGTTGGCGAAATTGAGGTCATCGCTTCCGCTAAGTCCTCACGAATTGTAGACACATCATATGTCTCGTTTGTGTTAGCTGTTACAGCCATTGTCTTATTCCTTTAGACAAAAGTTAAGAGGTTAGCCACGCGGCAACATCATCTATGCCACCTGACCGCTTCATTGCCGCCGTTGCTTTTTTCGCTTTGGTTGCTTTTCCAGCGCTTGCCGCTCGCTTGGCTGCTGGCTTGACTACTGGCCGCGCACCCTCTGCCTTTTGTTGGGCAGCGGGTTTGTTGGCCTGAAGTTCTCGCCATTTTAGAGCATCATTTAAGATCATAACTTCCTCTGCCGTTTTAACAGTACCAATTTGCTCATCAGTAAGCTGGTAATGCTTTTTGGCTTTGGTTGTTACATCTTGGATAAATGCACTGCGCTTTTCAGCATTGTTAAAATCAGGCATCCATTCAGCTAGGCGCATTGCCTGTTGCTCAAGGAATTGATTATTTAACTGCTGGTTACGCGCTTGCTCTTGCTGCGCCAGATAAGAAGCTTTTTGCTCCCATTGCTGACGCATTTCCATGCCGCGACGATATGCTTCCGCTTGCTCCTGAAAACCTAGAGGGTCACTATCACGCAGTTCCTCAGATGGATACTCAGGTACTATCGGAACGCCTTGCGTCTGAACTTGCTGTACCATTTGATACAAAACTTGGCGCTCTTGGTCTACTTGCTGTTGTAGCGCGTCAAATTGCTTTCTTTGCTCTGCTACTTCGCTCATACCCTTTTGGATGTACTTTTGCCCAGAGTATCCACGGGTAAGCTCATCTAGGTCTACCTGCTTAGTTTCACCATCTACTTTGACAGTGTATAAAGCAGGCTCCTCTTGAGCCGCCTGATGCTCATCCTCAACATCCTCATCATATGTATCTGTGTCGCCATATGATACGTCATCATTCTGGTCTTGTGCTTCAGAATTTACTGTTTCGGGTTGAGTGTCCTCAGTTGCCTCTACAGATCCCTCTGATGCATCATCAGAATTAGCAGGCGTTTCTAAAATCAAATTGTCAGTAACCGCCTGCAAGTCGTTACCATTGATTGGGTTAGTCGTTTCCACGGTGCTTTCCCTTCCGTTTTATGAGAGCCAAGGCGTCTACATCTGCCTGTAAATGGCGCTCTATTGACATTAATGCCCTCAACATGGCGTGAGCATCCTCACGTTTTTCCACCTCTTGGGCGCTGCTATTTGCGAAAGTCCTCATTTGGGTGTCTCGCAAATCTTTTATGGTTTCTACAAACCATTCATTCTCTAACAGTGATCTTGAGCGTTTAGCTCTTTGCTCAATATCCACCCTGCATTCCTACTATATTGTTTGCCTGCTGCTCCGCTTTAATCTGAGCAACATCTACTGATGTTCCATACTTACCTAATATCTCAGCTACCTTAACCGCAAGGTCTTGGATCATATCATCACGCGCCAAGTCATCATCAGCAGCTAATTTCTGCATTTTATACTGATAATCCATCTGCGCCTTAGTCATGTCTACTTGCGCTCTGGTTTGGGCTTTCATTTGCTCTGCCTGCAAGAATGCTGCATTCGGATCAGCTTGCTGGCCCGCCATCATTTGCTGCTCTTGTGCCGCCTGCTGCTGTTGCTGCATCATCTGCTGCTCAATCTCTGGAGACATAGGCATAAAGTAACGATCTGCATTGCGTAGACCACCAATTGCTAACAAGTCAGCAAGAGTGTTTCTAATCTGCGTCAGAGACACAATTCCATTTTGTGGGCCATAGGCTTGGAATACCTGTTGTTGGATCTGTAGGGCCTGCTGTAGCGCCGCTGCGCGTTCATTCTCGCGCCCTGTGCCGATACCTACATTTACCATCAAGTCCATGTCTGCATCCCACGCTCTGGGATCAACGGGAACAAACTGACCATTAAGGCGCATAATTTCTTCATTGTCAGAATGCTTAACCATCAGATCCAGCATCATGCGAAACATCTGACGCATACCGCCTTCTGCAAAGTTTCTGGCTATTACTTCTGCCTGACCTGTTTGACCTTCCTGAGATGCGGCAATTGCCGTTGCTGTAGAAGATTTCAAAACATCTGGATCAAGACCCTGCGCCATCTTTGAAACGCCTGTCTTGTTATCAACCGCTTGGTCAAAGTATTGCAGCGCTGGAAGTGTCTGACCCGCTGTAAACGGCACAGCCATTTCCATAACACTGTTTGGAGCCTTAACCCTAACGATGCGCCCAATCTCGTTATTTAACAAATCGTCTACGGCCACCTGACCATCTACAATCTGCAATGCGGGGTTATTCGTCAATGCCACGTTGTCCAAAACACCGCGTAGCATAGATGTGGCCGCGTCTTGGTCATTCATAACCAAATCTACAAGAGAAGTGCCAAAGAAAGCGTGTGGCTCTGGATCGCACTCAAAGATCGCATATGGCGCATAATCAGCTTCATAGAAGTTAAGTATCTTATATGTAGAGCCAGCACACAGAAACTGATACAAGACAGGAACACCTGTGCCTTCTATATCCAGTTCCATATAGGCATTCGTTACCGTAATCTTCTTAGAAGCGCCTGAGATGTTTTCATCTTCGCTTTCATCTACAGAATAACCACGGCGCTCAAACTCAGCCTCATCATCAGTTACGCTGTATTCGCTACTATCCAAGCCAGATAAATCATCTGGGCTAAACCCCATTGCAATCAAATCAGCAACGCGCATTTCTGTGCTGTGTCCACAGATGTAATAATCGTCAATGCCACGCGAATTTCTATCTACAAAGAAATCTTCTGGTGGGATGCTTTCTATGCAAATGTCACCCTTTGGAATAGACCTAGAAACCTTAACGTCATGCTCTGGAACCTCTATGTCTAAACCCTGCTCATCCAGAGAAGCATTGATCCGCATTTCATGCTCAAGAACCTCAATATCATCATCCTCTACAACCAAACCAAATTCTTCGTCTGTAAGGTTTGTGAAGGTGTGTATTTCTGTGTCTGTTTCTTCTTTATAGTAAACGTATCCAATGCCAACTTTCTTAACCATAGCATCTTGGAAAACATCGTTTAAAACACGATAACCATCGTGCTGCTGGAACTTGTAAGAAACAAAGCTGGTTGCTTGTTCCGCAGCCGCAACATCTTCTGGGCCACGCGGCACAAACTCAACAGGCTTTTCGCTTGTTAAGAATATGCGCTGAATGCTTGGTTTTATACCGCGCACAACTTCCCGACACTTAGTTGCCACAACCTTGCTGCGACCTTCTTCATGCCCTATGTTTACTTCGCCATCAAAGTAACGCTGTGATTTGATCCTCTGTGGCGCAATTTCGCTATCAATGAAATCCACCGCGTCTGTAATTGCTTTGGAAACAATGCTTTCAATCTGTGTTTGATCTAGTGGTTCTAAACGCATTTATTGTCTCCTACTGCGTCAACAAGCCTACGCCCATCATGGGCAAGCCACTTTCAGGCTTCAAACCTGTCGCTTCCATTGCTTGTTGCTCTGTGGGCTTTTGCGCCCCAACACCAAGATAATACATTGCACGATTATATGCATAATCTCTAGCTTCTTGAGAAACTTTCCGACCCATCTGTACCTGACGCATTACGTTTAAAGCGCGAACAGCATCATCTGTTCCCACCTCAGTCAACGCTCTTGCAATATCGTTATAGATGCTCATGCGTTGGTTTTCTGTGAACTCATCAGTAAAACCCGTCAACTCACTTACAATCTTTCTCGTAGCCTCTAGTGGTTGACCGCGCAGCAATGACGTAGCTGGCCCTGCTGAAGTCATTTCCTCTATGCCTTTTTGCGTTGATTGGCGAATAGCTGTAGCACTGTTGCGTGATAGACCAGCGCGAGTAATTGCTGCCTGACCTACTTGATCAATTTGACGCAAGAAATCATCTGTCTGTTCACCCATTACCGCTGTAATTTTTTCTCTTGCACTTCCTGATGATGTAAGCCGGTAAAATGCATCTAATTGTCTGGCCTCTAGGTCTGGATCGCTTGGAACTGCCTTAACATCTTGAAGAATATTCCGAACATATTGTGACATTCCCATTCTCAACGCCTCTAGCTGCGCCTGAGATGGATCATCCCCTAATGTTTCTAAAACATCTTCAATTTTTGTTTGTTTCTTTAAAATATCCTGACCCATTCTAAATGCGTTTTCTTCTGCAATGGTATTCCCCCCTAATGTCACTGCTTCATCGTACACACGCGCACCACTTTTGGGGTCAACAATACCAGCGCCTAACTCTCTGCGTAAGTCACTAGCTAAACGTGAATATCTGCGGCCTTGCGGAGAAAATTTATATGTTTGCGGGTCACGATTATTTTCAGCCAATGTTTGCAGCGCACGTTTTACATAATCAAGCTGTTGAACATTCATATCTTCACTGATGTTTACAACATTTCCTGCCTCGTCTAACTGCACACGAATTTGCATGTTTTGCACATTATCAGCAAGCATATCTGCGTTGGCTTCTTCAATCGCAGCAGTCAAGGTTTTTTTATCTATGCGATTAATAACAGACATAATACGCTCACCAGCGGAGCCAGTAGAGTAATCAATAGGCGTATTATAAGCGCGAGAATATGCATCATTACGCAAGTCTTTAGTTCGATTACGAATTGCCGCAACAGCCCTTTCAGCACCGATCAATGGATCACCTAATGTTTCAACTAAAGTTTTTTCTAGCTGGCCTTTTACTTCTTCTGCCCGCCGACCGATGTTAGTTGCAACAGTTTGCGCAGGCTCTGGCCCCGCTTGGCTTGCTGCATCTGCTAACGCTCTTGCGGCAACCCCAGCATCAGCAAGCATACCAGTATCACCAGCGCGTTGGATGTTTTCAATTGCTACATTTATGTCACCACCTTGGGCAAACGCGCTTTTAATAACCCTTGCAGCCGATCTACTAATACCTAACGCACTCTGGATTGCTTTCAATTCAGAGGCTTTAATAAACTCTCCTAATCTACCCGCACCCTCTGCCACAAATGGTAAACCTGAGGCAATCGTAGCGCCAGTTGCTGCCGCAAGCCCGCCGGTAAATAAACCTTCTTCTAAGCGCTCACCACTTTCTGCTTCTCCCGCCGCCTGAATACCCGCAGGAATGCCAGCGCCAATTGAACCAGCAGCCGCTGCTCGCAATACGTTAGGCCCGCGAGTAAGGCTAGGATCACGGCCAAATATTGTTGCTAGTTGTGGAAACGCTTTTAATGCGCGTGAAGCGTCATAAGTACCTACGCCCGCTTGTATCAAAAATGTTTCCAATGGCTTTTGTGCAGATTGTGCCTTTCGCAAAGCATCGCTATATTTTTTATAATCGCCGCCAAACATTCCCTGCACAATTTCATCAGCAAATGAACCAGCGCCAAACATCATAGCTTGCTGACCAACTACACCTCTCGCCAAATTAGGGTTTTCTTGCAACAACGCTTTTTGCTGAACGTCTGTAATCATTTCCCCTGTGGACATACCCTCTGCAAACGCCTTAATGCGCTCTGGATCTGTTGAAGAATATCCTTCCCCAACTATATATTGCGTTCCATCTGGACGCTGCAAAACTGCATCATTGCCTCGCGCCAATGGATTACCCTGCATATCTGTGGCAACAACGGCGGCAGTCTCAGGATTAATCTTATCAGCAAGTTTATCTGCCGCATCCTGTGAGTTAGCCGTTACCCGAACAATTTTGTCGCTTCCTTGCAAGCGAAAATAGAACGGACGCTTTTTCTTTTTGCCGTAGAAGGTATCTTTTTCAGCCATTTCCGTTCCTTAAAATTTTAGTCTTTCGTTTCCAGCAGGCGTTGTTGTGCTGTTATTTTGGTTTTTTTCTAATTCTTTTCGCTGTTCATCATATGCCGGTGTGCCGTATAGCGGGTTTAAATCTTTCGCAAATTGTGCTGCTTGGTCTTTTGCGTACTGTGTAGCATTGGGGCCAGACGATGCCAGCATCATAGTTGTAACAAGTTCGCGGGTTGCACGTTTTTGTGCTATAATTTCAGGTGGATCAAACGGTTGCGGGAAGTATTGTTTATTTGCACTTTCAAATTCACTCTCAGCAATTGAAGCACCACTTTCACGGCGCAACACAGCATTTACAAAATTTGTCCTAGCTTGGTCATATGATTTAAACTCAGTGCTTGTAAGCGCTTGCCCAAAAATTGGTATTTTCTGAGCTATTTGTTGAAAAAGCTCTGTTCCCACATTTTCTGTAGCGGATAGTATCTTGTTAGAAAGTTCCATACGCGAACCATAGCTCATAGCCCCAGATTGATCCTGTGTTTGCTTACCTAAAGAAATGACTGTGCCATCTGCTAATGTAATTGTACCTTCACTTTGTGCTGCCTTTGGTGCAGTAAAGATTGGTTTACCTGTTTTTCGATCTACAAGAGTGTTGCCAACAACAACATAGTCACCAGCTTGCGACTTCAGATATGCGCTATAAACGTCACCAATAGGCACACCCATCTCAATAGCTTGTGAAAATGTTTCGCCACCTTCTTGAGATTTCAACCATTCAAGTGTTTTATTCTTTGATTGCGTCTTTAAGCGTCTAGCACCAGATGCCCTAAACTGCTCACCCATGCGCTCATTAGGTCTTACTAGAGGATCTAGTGCCGCCCCAAAGCGCTCCATTGCTGTCATACCTGTTTCTGGATCTTGCTGGCGCATAATGTCCATGAAGCCTAGAAGTCCAGAACGGGGTGGCGTGTTTGGGTTCATACTCATTTCAGGTTCCTTCGATAACAGTGAGCCGCCACCAATTCCAGAAGTAGCACTTAACGGTTGTTGGGTTTGAATTTTAGGCGCACCCGTTCTAAAACCACCGGCACTGCCAAATAAATGACTACCTATTTTTGTTCCAGCCATTCCTTTTGCCCAGCTTGGCTTAGAAATACTTGGATTAAAGAAGTGTGTTGCACCCTCAGTTACATCAGCAGCCTCGCCCGACAGAAGCAAATCAGCCACTTCATAAGCGCTGTTGGAAGGCTTTATGCCACCCATGTCTCTGCCCTGACCCTTACCAGCAGCGTAGAGCAAAGAGCCATCTGGCATTTTAGTCGTGTTCCAAGGAGAAAACTGTGCAGGAGCTAAGATAACGTCTTGCAACGCGCCACCCTGCCTTGCCCTATTCATAATCACATTGCCAACAGGAAGCATGTCATTAATGCTCCCATTGCCAGCCTCTGCCATTAGCGTTCTTGCTAATAGCTCCCGATCACTTAGGTTTAAGGCGTCAATAAGTTGCATTTACTATCCAAACATTGCTGCTGTTTGTAAGTAATTTAAAAATGAGGGCTGATTTTGTGACGTCACTCCTGTTGGCACTCCTGCGCCTGTCAATCCACCTAAAAGCGTATTTAAACCACCTGTTGGTGCGCCAGTGTATTGACCAAAGTTCTGCTGCCCAGCCCCAATTAATTGCTGCATTAAGGCTTGCTGCATAGCGCCTTGCTGCATTTGCTGCTGCTGAATAGATTGACCCATGTTGAATTGCTGCTGCCCTAAACCCGCTAGGCCACTTGCCGCGCCTTGCTGTATGCCTGCGCCGGTAAATTGACCTCCAAAATTGGCTTGATTTGCAGCTTGCTGCCGCGCAGCTTGGGCTTGGATCGCTTGGTTGATTTGTGCTTGGTTTGCAAGACCAGCTTGCTGACCAAATCCAGCTTGCGTTGTTGCCGCTTGGTTAAGCGCATTCATGCTTGATAACCCAGCTTGCTGCGTAAGCCCCGCCTGCTGCGCCGCTACTGCGTTTTGTGCTGCTGCACCTGACAATCCTGCTTGTTGCGTTAAGCCGGCTTGCTGTGCCGCTACTGCGTTTTGCGCTGCTGCGCCAGCTAAACCTGCTTGTTGCGTTAAGCCAGCTTGCTGTGCGGTGGCTGCATTCTGTGCTGCTGCGCCAGCAATGCCTGCTTGTTGCGTAAGCCCTGCCTGCTGCGCCGCCCGCGCTGCGTCTTGTGATGACCCCTGCAATCCAGCAGCCTGCGTAAATCCAGCTTGAGCCAAATTAGCTTGATTTAAAGCAGCCATGCTTTGCAAGCCAGCTTGTTGCGAAAGATTACCTTGAGCCAAATTAGCTTGGTTTAATGCACCCATATTGGACTGCCTAGCAGCCTGTTCTAGCTGCGCTTGTTGTACTGAAAACTGATTGGCTGCCTGCATGTTTCCAGCCCGCGCTGCTTGCTCCCTTGCAGCAGCAGCCTCACGCGCCTGTTGGCCTAATTGCCCAGCTTGAAACCCTTGTTGTGATGCAAGTGTTCTGGCCGCTTGAGTTTGACCGATATCAAACTGCCCAGCCTGCCGCGCCTCTTGGAAACCAGCCTGTCTTTGCTGCGCCGATAGCTGACCCGCTTGACGTAACGCTTCACCCGCAAGCACACCTTCCTGCACAGCCTGCCGCGAACCACCAAAGGCTTTTGCAGATGTAGCCTGCGCGCCCAACTTTTCTGATGCCATCTGACGCTGACGTTCAATATCTGCCTGACCCGCTTGAACTACTTGCTGCGTGTAAGGGTTCATATACTGTGAAACGTCTTGCGTTCTTAGTGTATCAACCGCAATTTGCTGTGGAGCCTGCACTGATCGAACCGCACCAACAGATTGCATACGTTCCGCTGGCCCCAATTGAGCCGCTTGCATTTGCGATACATCACCCAGCCTTGCGCCGCTGTAAGTTGATACATCGCCCAATTTTGCCGCAGTAGGGCTGGCCGTTTCTCCGACTGTAGCACCACGATAGGTTTTCGTTGCCCCTACTGTAGCGCCGCCATAAGTTCTTGCGGGTGATACCATTGCGCCGCCGTAAGTATTCGCAGGCGATACAGTTGCGCCGCCGTAAGTAGTTGTTGGAGCAAGTTGAGCGCCGCCAAACGTGGCAATTGGGCCTGTACCGGCTGCTTTCATTTGCTGGGGTTGAAAATTTGCAAGCTGGTTCATAGTATTTTGGGCTTGGCCTACTGACTGTGCAGATTGTTGGTATATATTAGGCCGTGCCCCCATACCGCCTTGACCTGTCATAGGTATTTGCCCACCCGAACCACCTTGAACCGGCATTGCTGGGCCACCTCTTACCTGCATACCGTCTAAAAAACGTTGCATACCGCCTTGCTGCGCACCCATACCACCGCCCTGCTGAGGCATAACCGCTGGGCGCATACCGCCTTGTGCTGCACCACCGCCCGCAACTCTCTGTCCACCAGCAGATCCACCCATTTCTTCTCTCCTACTTACCGCCCTTGCCGCCTTGAAGCTCAAGGCTGACGGGTTGATTTTCTGGTGCGCGGGAACCCACTTCACCTGTTACGGGGTCAATTCCAAAACTTTCACGGTATTCAGCCTGTGCAGGACGTTCTTCTTTAAACTGGTCAATCATACCCTCAACCATTGGACGCGCTGAATAACCCTGAATACCACCGTCAAATGTTTGTGCAGGCGGTAAATACTGCTGACCGCCAGATGTCGGCATTCCAAAAGCACCGGCCATCATGTCAGTACCCTGAAATGAAGCTTCTTGCATTGGAGAAAAAGACGCTACCTGTGGGCCATACAAAGGCGTGTAAGTATCTTGCAAAGGGGCAAGGTCTGTCGCCATACCAATGCCCCTTTGCATTGCTGTTTCAGCAAATTCAGGAACATATGGTTTGTCTGTTTGTTTACTGCTGCCGCCCATTATGTGGCCTCCTTAACAAAATGGGAATGCAATAACTTCCACCCCATTGGCTCTAATACTTTTTTCCATCCTACACGACCCGTAAGGCTTCCACCAGTACATCCTTGATTTACAGCCCACGCATTCATCGCGTTATCCATATCCTTTAATTGCTCTAATTCACCAGCCGCTAAGAAGATGTTTAAAACTTTCTTTCTAGGATATACCACAATTTCAGTCACCATGCACCCTCTTGGTGCAGGCCAAAACTGCATACTGCTTTCCGCAATCGCTTTTACAATGTCCTCAAACTCATGCGTACCGTTACAATACTGCAACGCATCCTCTATATATGGCCTGCAACGCGCCAAATCATCACTCAGCACATACTCGCCAACGACCATTTTTTTTGGCATGTCATTCATCCGTGAAGCCTCGTTATTGATAGTGTTGAAGCGGGAATATTAGGAACAGGTGACGATGCAGCAGTGGCGTTTAAGAAACCAGCCGTGTTGTCCACCATCCAATTAACCTCTAAATAATCATTCGCCGCAACTGTGAAAACCTGTGTTCTAGCCGTAACCAAAGTTGCGTTGTTTTGGTGCAAAGCAGTAGTCATTGCGCTGTTATTAATGTCAGTGCCATTAACGCTAGGCCAGAAATAGAAATGCACAGTGCTTCCTGATGTGGAAGATATTTGCGCTGAAAATGCTATGACGTATTGACCCGCTTCCTCAAACACAATCCTGCTTGCAGGCGTTCCCAAAGTGATCCCTTGATTAGACGCTTCCGCTGTGTAAGTCAGTTTATATTCTGTGTTTGCGCTTGCTGCCGTTACATCAGCATTGATGTAAAAGTCACCGTGACCATCTTCTAAAACAATCTGCCGCCATTCACCGTTTTTGCTCACAACGGGATAACCCTTTTCCCGATCATAAAGAATAACGCCATCTTCAGCAGCAGAAGAATACTGATCTTTTGCGTCTAATATGTTCAATGCCCGTGAAAGATAACGGCGCAAGTTTTCTGCCCACGCCTTCGCATCAGTTGTAAATGGCGGTACAATTCTCATCGCGTACCGCCAGAGCTTGCGTCAAGCCGCATAATGCCGACACGCCAGTCTACTGGCTGGCTTCCCTCAACGCGCATACGCACCTGACGCCCTTGAAATCGCACAGATGTTGGGTTGCTCATGCTGAACGGCCCATATTCAGTTTCAGCGCCATTAGGGTAAAACCGTGTTTTAAACTTAGCTGTTACGTCACCTTGCGTCTTTTCATCAGGGATCAGATTTGTCACCCGCATGACTTGATCGCCTGTGCCAATTAAAATTGGGCCTGTCTCTGCAAACGGTGCTAATGAGCCATAATCGTATCCAATCTCATGCTCATAAATTTCGCCACTGCTTTCAGTAAATAATGGCTTGCGAAACACACCAGCATCTACGCCAGCAGTCCGATCAACCTCGCCTGTTGTCCAGATATTTTCTGCATAATCATAAGCAACGTAACGATCACACTCTGTGCCATTGTCAGAGGGGTAGAACCACCAAATTTCATTCCACGCGCTGTTTGCCGAAACAGAAACTTTTGAACCTTGGTCTGCGTTCATTTCGCCAAAAACATAATCCCCCACTTCACATGGGATAGACTGCACAGAGCCGCCGCTGTAGGCAAAGAAGCCACGCTTGCCCATCCAATATACTGCATTGTCTACTGTGATGGCTGAGTTGGCAGAAATAGCTCCACACGCAGTACCAACGCGCTCCACGCCATAAACGAAAGGCGGGCCTTGATATGTCATCGTGTGGGCGTCTTCTGTCGTAAGAATTAGCGCCTGACCCCTTGCGCGAACCCCCTGCAAGATTGTGCCAGAGGTCTGCAACTCTATGTCACCCGCTTGGTTTGTTGCAGCCGCAGTCCAAGCTGTGTTGTCTTCTTGGTCACTCCATTGAATTTTACGCGGGTTGCCCCCTGCGCCAAAGCAAACCACAAAGCGTTCTTCTGTGACCATAAACCCGCTGCATGATGTTGGTGCGTTAGAAACTTGGGCCATTGTAGCGCCGGTCAAGTTCCACTCGTACAGCTTGCCATCGTCGGGTGACATCGCCAACAAGTATTCGCCCCAGTTGTCCAGCGTAATAATTGTTGCAGCAAGAATATCAGTTGCCGCCTGCCGCTCAATGCCATATTCGCCGTTGCCGTAAGTGTCTCCGCCATATGATGCGTTGTAAGAACTGTCCACCCGCCCAGCGGTAAAACCCGCAGGAGTAATATCAGTTTTTGTGCCGCCTTGGTTGAAAGCGTAAATCTTGTTGTACGTTCCTACAGCTAAACGAATGCTTGCTGAATTATCTTCCCATGAATGCATGTAACGCACAACGCCAGCCGCGTCTGCCCCGTTCCAAGCCCGCCAGCCGCCAACTGGGCGCAAAGATCCTTCATGCCAGCGCACCAAGTTTACATCGCGCCAACGGTTTTGCGCAGAAAACTCTGTGCCGTTCCTGTAAGCTCCCGCTGGTATCTGCAATGGTATCAATGGCATGGCTTGTTCCTACCAACTCAAAGTAATGAATGAAACTGTGCTGCCCTCGTTTGCGCCGACAACTATTGAATAAGTCTGACCCGCCACGGCAGTTTTTGTAACAGTAGACTGCGCCTGACCCGCAATAAAATTTGCTCCAAGCGCAGAGCTATTGCCACCAGAAATAGGAATATTAGCCTCTAAATTTGTTGCATTTGACTGTAAAGAAAAAGATGCACCGCTAGTTGGAACTGTTCCAGAGTTGCTAAATAAACCTCCTGCTGAACCGACAGTGCCAGTGCGCCGATATAACCGTGTGCTTCCGTCTGTTTCTTTAAACCAACCCTCGCCAGTGTAATAATAATATTCATCATAAGTGTGGTTTACATTCTCACCCGCGCTATCTGTCGTGACCCCTGTGAATTGCAGCAATCTTGTATTTGCTTGAGATTTAACCGCCTCATAGGTCAAAGATGATCCGATTGATGTTTTGCCGGAGCTTGTGCCTAAATTATAAAACGGGCCAGTTGTCAGATAAAAATAAGCTGTGGCAGTTGTCCACGCTGTGCTGTTAGACCCGCCACGCCCCGTAACTGTGACAGATGTCACCCCCGTAGGCGCAGTCCAGCTAAATGTACCCGCAGAGCTAAACGTCTGTGTTCCTGTCTGCGCGGCAGCAAGTCCAAATAGCAGCTTGTGGGGCATTAGCTCATATCCTGTCCAGCGATAACGCCGTACCAGTTAGTGCCGCCATCGTAGGTAATGAACACGAAAATATCAATTTTGCCAGAACCTGACGATAAGACAGGATAGTTACCACCCGCCCACTTTACAGCAGCAGGCCATGTAATTGTTCGATCCGTGCTGTCCTGTGTGACTTTAAGGCTAAAGCTAGATGTCTTGCCCGATCCCGCAGGGTTACTGAATGTATAAGTCACGTTTTCAGTCAAAGTATGGCTGAAGTTAGCCCCATCACGCATATTTAAAGTAGCCGCGTTGGACGATGATGTGATGTCTGTGTTTTCTTCAATCACGCCGTTGTCAAACGTCACAACACCATTCGCGTCAGCAGTAACAGCCTTGCTTGCTTCTGTCGTACCCAGAGTTGTAACATCCAGATAATTAACTTCTGCTGCCGTTGCTGTAATGGCCGTGCCGCCAATCTTCCAAGAACCTTGTGTGAGGTTTGGCAGAATTGCAGTTGTGCCATTCAACAGGTTATCAATGCTGTCTAAGTTGCCATTGATCTTGCCGCCCCATGTGTTGGCACTCGCGCCAACTTCTGGCTTTACCAAGCCAAATGTCGTTGTTGTTGTATCAGCCATTATAAACCTCTAAGCAGCTTTGCTCCAATTTGTATCATCTTCGGACTGCAAAGTCCAAGTATCTGTATTTTCTGGCTGCAACACCCATTGGAAACTTACAGATATTTCTGGTATGCCCGCGTCAATGCTCGTTGCCAAAAGCAAATGCTCTTGAGTGATACCAGTGGTTTGTACTGTCGGATAAACAAAAATACTGACAGGCGTTAAATTGCTAACAATTGACGCCGTTACGCTGTCCACAACTGGAGCTGCTGTTGCGATGTCATTAGCGGCAAGGACGCTAATTATTGTTGCGCTTACATCATCAACAACGGGTGCGCCGGTGACTAAATCAATTGGCGCAACAACTTGCTGCTGTAAAAGCGCAACGCTGTCTATAACTGGCGTTGTAGACAGGTTATTTGCAGAAAGAACGTGGATATGCGTAAGCGTTGTACTGCTTACCACAGGCGTTCCGCTTGTTATTTGCGTTGCGCTTAGATCATGTATCTGGATCAGCGAAACCTGATCAACAACGGGTACACCAGAGGTAATTCCATCAACTGCGATGTCGCCTTCAGCAGTTGCTGCTAATGGTGCTGCTGCTAATGGACTAAACCCCAGCATTAGATAACCCTAACTTTGAGGTTGTGCGTTGCAAGGGATGTAATCCTTACCTTGTTTGCGGCAGGAAAATCATAGTTGTAGTCAGTGCCTAAAATGGCTCCTTGATTAAGTGTAGCTGCATCGTAGTTGATACTAACACCATCTGAC
>Ga0098050_1000375_pt1 | contig 16478 bp, 34 predicted proteins | sample 14_taG_FD_77070 | JGI IMG/M metagenome (GOLD analysis project Ga0098050, IMG submission 77070) | Marine viral communities from the Subarctic Pacific Ocean - 14_ETSP_OMZ_AT15311 metaG | ecosystem: Environmental > Aquatic > Marine > Oceanic | place: Pacific Ocean | collected 2015-01-18
CGTTGGGTGTCTTCTTCTTCTTGCCCATCTACTACAGGGTTCTTAGCAATCAACAGCATGAGGTCTGCTTCAGCTGCCTTGCCTGTCTTAGAGCCTTCCATCATGCTTTGGTTCAGCAATACTTTACCTTCTGCATCTGCAGATAGCTGAGACATGTAGAAGATAGCACAGCTGTGTGCCTTGGCTATCTGACGGGCATAGATAGCATTAGCTTTCAGTGCTTCATCGGGGCGAGAGAACCCACCAGTACGAGCAAACTTGTCACCCATGTCGAGTATAAGGATGTCAGGCTTGTACGACTTACACACTGACTCCACCCATGACATGTCCCGTTCACTGGCATCCTTGATCTTGATGTTGTCCTTGACCGCAGAGTACAGATCACGGGCACGGGCTGGGTTCTCCTTCACTTGCTGCATTGTCATACCTGTGGCGGCAGTAAGGTAACGTGCACCAACACGGTGTGATGCTTCCTCGTTACACAGGATAACACACTTAGCACCTTGATGGGCGAAGCCATTGGGGCCAGCAATCAATGAGGCATGGAAGGATGTCTTACCTGTATTGGGACGTGCACCTACCTCAATGAGGTGTCCTGCATTAACACCCTCAACCTTGCGAGTGAGTGTTGCAATGTTGAACGCCCACTGTGATTCGAGATCATTCTTTTCTAGAAGGGTGTCAACGTCTATGTCATCCCACTGGATGTTAAGGTCTGGTGTGAAGTCATCAGCATAACGTTCAAGGATGTCACGCAGTGGCTCAAGGCTACCCTTCGTACCGTTCACATAGTCGAAGCCAAGGTTGGCAATGTCCTCACCAACAACCTGTTGAAACAACTTGGACAACACCTCTTGTGCTATGTCACTGCCCAAGGGTGATTCCTTTTTGATTTGATTGAACAGAGAACTGTATGCGTTCTTCTGTGCAGTTGTGAGTGTGGCATTGTCTGACATGAACAGTGCTTCAATCTCATTTACTGTAACAGTACGTTCGTAACGATCCATAGCTTTGTCGACAGCTTGTTTGATCTTTCGTAAGTCTTTGCTGAATAGTCTGTCAGGACACTTGGCACCACGATGATTATCGTAGAACTCTTTGTCCATCAGGCTACGTACAAGGGATAATTCCATTATGTCTCTCCTAGAGTGTGTAAGTTCTGAATGTCGGTAGGGTTGTAGTATTTCAAGTCATCTGTCAAACGCAATACCTTCACGTTGTCTACATGACTGCGTAGTTCTTTGGCGAATTGCAATGTTTTGGGAAGGGCGTCAGGGTCTAGTGCAATTATTACCGTTGAGAACTGTGAAAGATACTGCTTATGTGCCTCAGAAAGTGAGGTGCCCAACACTGCTACCCCGACATACACACCACCTTCTGAGCATCCAGATACATTTGTCGCACCCACAATGGCAGCACTAACACAGTCCTCAACGACCACCCCTGTTTTACCATAGCCATATGCATAGGGCAAGGGGTTTTTACCATATCGTTTCCATTTAGGAATCTTTTTTCCTAGTGCTCTGCCTGTCGCATCTACCATGATGTTGTTATGTACCACAGGAAATACGACACGGTGTTCACGTACATCATACAGCAAACCTAGCTCACGAGCATCAATCTCCCACGTGTCACAGAAATCTTGCACCGCATCGTAGTCTCGTACTACCCAATCAGGTTTGTGAAACGGTACTGCTTCTGTTTCTGCTGCTGCGAAACCTAGTGACTTGCGTATATCATCACTCGTAAGTTGTGTACGAGTACCACCAGACACACTACACCCTGCCTTGTAACAATTCCAAACGAGTTGTCCCATGTTATTAGTACAAGTGAATGTCTTTAGACCATTACATACCGGGCAGTTGGTACGTCTAGTCTCACCACTAGATAGATCCATATCACTTACATGTTCTTTTATACTAATCATAAGATACTCTTTCTGTGTTGCTCGTTACCACTCGATTATATGCTTACGTTTCTCTGTGTCAAGGCACTATTTGCACTTTCGTATGTATTTTTCATGTACGGTTTCACAGATGCAACATGTGTGTGCCCCGTTACTGACATGATTTGGGGTAGTGGTACACCCTTATCAACCATTTGTGTTACACCAGTTCTGCGAATGTCCATCATACGTAATTCATCTGATAACCCCGCCTCTCGCATTACCTTTCGTCCAACCTTGGACAGTCTCTCCATTGCATACGGATTGTACGAACCTTCGACAGGCTGTGGATGTGGGGCAACCCATTGTTGAAATCCAAAGTCTTTCTTCTGTTGCTCAAGCATGTAGACAAGATTGTCACTGATGGGTAGGTATACTTCAGCCCTACGTTTACTTTGCCGTAAGTATAGCTGCTTGTTCTCAAAGTCTATGCTATCCCACTGAAGGTTTCGCATGTCGCCTAACCGTTGACACCACTCGTATGCCATGTGTACAATCAACCCTGTGTTACGATACACAAACTTTGAGTAGGCCACATCTAAAAACTTAGTCACTTCCCCATGTGTCCATATCACTTTACGTTGTGCAACTTGTTTGCGTTTGATCTTTGCGAATGGGTTCTGGTCAACCTGCTCCATCTGGATGGCGTAGTTAAACACCCTACTACCTGATGTTGCCACATGATTTGCAAAGCTCACACCACTGGTAACCCACTCTTCGTACACCCTCTTGGCAACCTTAGAGGTAACATTCTTGTACTTGTAGTGCCCAATGGATCTGCTCAATACATCCAAGCAATATCTGTAATCCTGCTTAGTAGTCCTACGTAACATATTGAAATCATTAGATTGATAGTAGTATTCAATCAAGTCAGTCACCTTGCTGCTAGGTCTGATCACTAGAATTTTTGACTGTTCCTCACGGTATGCATCAATCATATGATTAAGCTTACGTGATAAGAACCTAACTTCTTTGTGATCATTGCCCAACTCAACCCGTTCCACAACCCCTGCATCTATCAGGGGCTGCGGTGGATTGAAACGGTACGTGATGTCACCAGAAGATGACACCCGTTTTTGTACGTATCGTGGCAGGGTTCTCATTATGCTGCTTCCAATGTAATGAACCGATCATCACTGACCCACTTGCTTACCTCTTGCTCACGTGACCACATGCTGACAGCTTGTGTGTCCTTACCTGTTGACTTGAGGTTGAACCCGTTGCGTTCATCAGCATACGATGCGTAGTTAGTCATAGCACTGTACAATGCGAACTTGTTGTTGCCACGGGTTGCAGCTTCCTGCATGTACAAGCTATACATCTTTTCTGATTTACGTTTAGATCCTAACATGTCATCCAGCAAAGAACGTATGTCAACGAACTTGAGGCTAGTCTGTGCCCACACCTGCATCTGTTGTGCCTGTGTGTAGAAGTCAGTACGAGCACGGTTAAGCTCATAGATGAAGCTTTCCATAGAGAAGTTGGCAGTATTCTTCTTGCGTACCTTATCGTGATCTCCTGTGATCATGCCATTGGTACAGAAGAAATCAATAGCACCAAAGAATACTTGGTTACTACATGATCCATCAATACCGTGAAGGCTGATGATACGATTGCCGATCTCTGTACTGAACTTGTCTGTGCTGATGTCCATCGTCACGTTAGGCAACGTGATGTCGAGCATAGCCCATGCCCCGCCACGGGCAGATCGGAATGTGTACTTGGCATCTTGCATGTCAGCATCACTGAGGGTTTCTGTTGCTGTGTCTACAACTCCCCGAAAGAAGTCTCCATGAGATGCACATGTGAATGATTTACCAACGATGCCAAGAGGTTGGCCTGTTGTTTGGTTGATGACATACTTCTTGTCATGCACACGAGTGTCCTCGAAGTCTACTGCGAAGTCTAGGTATTCTGGAATATCGAATGGCATTTTACTCTCCTTTGGTTGGTGGTGTGGCAACTGTACCATAGTTATATAGTACCTGTCCACCCCTATACTAGTAATGATAAGCTATTTATAAAACATGTGTGACCCAATCTCCACAGTTTTTGTGAAGGAATCAACCCAGTATGGGTTCACGTATCTTGCATGGTAGTGTGTTGCACCTTCCGTTATGTCGGGGATGTACCCCATCATGACATCATTGGCAACTAGCACCGCCCTAGCCCATGCTACAGTGTCAGTGGGGGTGTCCGACTTACCATCACAGTACCATGAGAACTGGCAGTTTTGCTTGCCTTTGGTGTAACCCTGTTCTACAACTGAGCAAACATCATTGGGCCACTTACTGTCTGCCACCCTGTTGAGTGTGACATTCGCCACCGCCACTTGACCCTTTAGGTTTTCACTACGGGACTCATGGTAAACATTCAAAGCCATGCACATCAATGCTGCACTAATCATTTGTTATCTTCCTTCTGAGGTTTAGGGATTGGATGACCCGACCAATCGTCACACGGATCATCTTCTTTGCCTTCACTGAGTTTTGAGTGGTGCTGGGTGAATGTACCCATACTTTGTATACTCCTTATGTACATACTCTGCACAGTCGATAAATTCTATTGTAGAATCAGGGTGATCGTGTATAGCCATGTGAATTGCAAACTCTGTTGCGGTATTCCAGTTATCAACTGCTGGGTATGTATCGTCTAGTGATACAACAGATTTTATACCGTCAATTTCTAGGGTTACTTCGTATGCCATTACAGCCATGTCAGTATCCTAACCTGCAAAGTGTGATAGTTTACGTGGCTTCGTACCATTACCAAAGAAGTATACGGTACGTTTACCAAAGTGGTAGGCATTGGATGACGCCATCTTCTGACGTTTGAACCATCCACGTGACATGTTCTTACGTTTACGGATCAAACCCTTTTTACCGAACAGGTTGAAACGAAAGCCTTGTGACCCATCATCCAATGGTTTTGTTGCTACAATTACAAACATTTTAGTCTCCTTTTTTGAGGGCATCTGCCACTCTTACACATATTTCTTTTTGGCTGCATATGATGACAACCTTTCCGTCATCACCATACACAACCCACTTGTCTTTACGCAACACTAAGGTCACGAAGTTTGTCCTCGACTACAGCCAATTGCATACGCAGATTACGTTGCTCAATGAGCAATTTAGATTTACCTGTCTGCTTCCTGCCGACAATGCCCATGCGTTGCAGCAGTTGGTATCTGTAGACTACACGATTGCAAAGCTCGTTGGTATCATCCGCCATCTGTTGAATGGTTTTAGACTTCCAATTCGTGGCAATGTAGTCATCCAACTGGGCATAGTTGTAGGTGTACTTGGAAGCACGACTCAGGTGGAATGTGTGTTCTTTGTACAACTCTGGGTTAGTTGCTTTAACTACGGGGCGAACGATTTGTGTTGGGTTAGTCATGGGATAGCTCCTTAAGCTGCTGTTAATTCTAAGGTTAGGTCTAGGCTATGCCAGCCTATTGGCATACATACATGAGCATAGCCAGTTGTCAAGTCCATAAGTATATCACCTACAGACATGCTGTATCGGTCACGGATGTTGGCTGTCTTGATAGTGCCATCGCCATATCCATTGCCTTCATCAAAGATGGCCTCAAACGGTGTGCGTTCTCGTGCTTCTACGTCCTGCATGATCATGGTAGGTTGGTACATATTGTGATGTAAACCATCATGCACTGCATCTTCTACGTTATCACGTGTTGGCATACCCAATGCAAAGTATGCTTTGGCATATACAGATGTCGGCATACTGTTGATGCGATCACTGTCTACATTTGTCTTCTGATAAATCATATACACAGACATATTTAGGCTACCTTTTTACTTTTGTAATCTGTTACACCACGTTTCATTTTCATTTTCATTGAACGGGCTTCATCACGATCACGTTTCCAATCATCATTGTATTTAGACTGTCCAACGTTGGACGGTTTTCGTTTAGTCGTTTTGATGAAATTTTTCATCTCGTATTGCATCGTACTTCTCCTGTTTGCGATTACGTTTAGCTTTGCTACCTTTCTTAGGCGGCACTACCTGTGGGGCTTTGCGTTCTTGCAGCATAGCCTTAGCCACAGGATTTACAATCCCCACAGATACTTTTTTAACCATGTTCAAATCCATACGTTACACATTCTACATGATACCTAGACACTACATCGCCAGTATCCAAGGCACGGTTGGCACGATTGCCAGCTACATACTCACACCACGAGTTCCACCAGTATTCACTGCCCTCAACTTGTGTCAGCTCAACATACTGTTCAACCTTCTTGCGAACTGTGGCAGGTTTCATGGTGGCAGGTGGAGACTTCACAAGGTTAGGTGATATACCTAGTCTCTTGATATTGTGGCTGTCGATACAGGCTACGTTGAACCCAAGGCATTGGGCAAGGAATGCAGCTTTGACCATGCCAAGGTTAGGGACAGCCATGAATAGCTGTATGACATCGGCGCAAGCCTCAACACTTTCATAACCTTTGGTGTCGGCAATGTGATACAGCTTACCATATAGGTATTCAGCATTGTCTACTAGGTATTCGTAGCCATCAGCCTTCTTGCCCCATAGGCAGTCTGCATCATAGCCATGACGTTCTACTTTGACCATGCCACCTTTGACGGTGGACAAGCCAGCTTGTATTGTAAGCAGTACAAATAGGCCAGTGTTTACAAGAGCATCTGGGCCACGCCATTTTACGAAAGCTTTGATCTCATTTACATCACGTTGATACATTTTGTATCCTTTTAAAAGTGTCCAACATTGGACGGTTTCAATTAGGCAAACGCCTCATTCCATTCGGCAGGTGTAATACCCGTCATCAAGAACTCACGTTCTTCGGCTGACAATTGTGGCATAGCATCTTGAATAAGCTCACCAGCTTTCCAAGCATCATACTGCTGCCTAGTGAATGTCATAGACATTGTGTTTTCTTCACCTGACATCATGGATATTTTACTTACATGAACTGTATTTCCTCTGGTGAGGACTGTGTCATAATCTTTTGTCCAGATCATTTGCATTGTAACTTCCTTTTAAAGTGTCCAACATTGGACGGTTTCAATCAGTGTTAGTATTAAACATATGTTATATAACACTTTCACTAAAGTATCAGTGTTATATAACTATGTAATACTACTTGTCAAGAGGGGCGATGTGACATCCTGCCATCCACTATCGTGGATTAACGAGGGAATACGTTTCTTTAACTCTTTAGGAGTTAACGTATTAGCAATCAAAGTGTCCAACGTTGGACGGTTCAACTCTTGTGCTATTGCGCAGAATTGTACCATAGCTTCTTCATTCATTATAATCTCCGATTATGACAGTTAACATAGTTAGACAGTCTCAAAGAGACTGCCCAAGATATTAACCTTGTTGTTGACGTTTAGTCAATTCACCAATTAAGTCTTCAATGATCTCTTCGAGATCCAGTTTATTGATAGCAGCTTGAGCCAATATGGTATTCACCATAACCTTTCTTGTGATAGGGCCAACAGTCATAGACTGCTTAGACTGTTCAACCAGCTTAGGCTGATCATCAGACTGTCCAACGTTGGACGGTTTACCTTCGGTAGCTTTACCTTCGGTAGTTTCATCTTCTGCTTTAGCAGCTTTCCGCATTGCAGCTTGTAAAGCTGTTAGAGAGCTGAAACCTTTCTTGCTGTTAGCAATAAAGTCACGGCATTCAACTTCGTTTTCAACGAACCACAAAGCTTCAGAACGACGACGGCGATCAATTACATTGATTCCATACATCGTCAAAGTTTGACGGCTTATTTGACCGGAATCCAAAGTGGATTGAGCTTTCAACTCTTGTAAGAGTTTGCCAAGCCTTGTGTCAAAGCCGTTGGCTTTCAGTGTAGTCTTCAGACTGTTAGTCTGGTTCCAGATTGATGCCAAGGCTTTGCCTTCCTTAACGAGAACTGAGATTGTAGTACCTTCGGTAGTTTTTGTTTTTGCTGAATTTGTCATTGTCGAGCTTCCTTTATCTATACTCTGTTTATATGAGAGAACCTATATCTCTCACAAATAGTGAGATATAGTTCTCTTTATAAACTAGTAGAGTATAGTATAAGTTGTCAAGTCGGTTTCTCATGACGTGATCCTCTGCGCCTGTCGTTTCACGGATGACTGCAAAAATATATTTCATATATATTTTGAAGTACATGTGCTAAACTCACGTGAGGCTTCAGTCCATGCTGCATCACCAATTGTGTTGCATAAATGTCATATACTTCGTATATGGTAAATGTCCAACATTGGACGGTGATTTCCTTTGGCAGAGCAGCATGCGGCTTGTAGGATCGTGCAGTGACCATCACAGATGGTGGGTGGTCTATTTAGTGCATCGGCTCTTCAACACACCTTCGGTGTGATAATGTAACAGTTTTATACACACTAAAGTGTGGCAACTGATTCTGTAACAGTTGTCGTAGACAAGTAAGCTGTTGATATCATTTATATCTACGATATAGTGGTGGATTGGCTGACAGTTCTGGTTCTCACCGTGGGTCATGACGTTGCCAACGCAGACAATTGCGTGGTGAAGGGGGTCGGGCAGGGGCCAGCCGGGGGGTGTACGTATATATACATGAATATCTACACAGATCAGGAAAAATGAAGTGTTAACCACATTACACAGATAGTGGTTTACAGTATATAGGGCCGATGTGGACCTACTTATATGTGGGATATTATTCCGTGTAAGCAGGATATGTGGGATAATTTCCCTATTATTTACACATAGTACGATTAGGGGTTGACATGCAATACAGAATGTGTAAAACTATATAAGAGAGTGAGAGTGAGTGAGTCATTTAAAGTGACTTAGTTAAATGTTAATATAGATTTTCTAAGATGTCACTTATAGTGTATCACTTAAATGTATATATAGTTAGTTATAATTATACTTAGCTTATATATCACTTAAATGTATCATTTAAAATGTACAGTAAAGATAAGTACGTAATGAAATTACGGACGGGAATTTGTATTACAGTAAGAAAGAACTTGACAATGGCTAAAAAATCAGTAAAACTAAGGACTGAGGATGTTCTTACTGAGTTTTATAACCACGTATTAGATGGTAACCTTGAGAACCTTCACATTCCCCATAGTGATGTATTTTACGTGAGAGAAGCCGTACAGAATTATTACGGTAGGCCGTTTACGTTAGAGCACGTGGAGTGGGCTATGAAGATGGAAGGATGGAAAGATGGCGATTGAGCATAGAGGTGAAACCTTTAGTGGGTATAACAAACCTAAACGTACTCCTAAGCACCCGAAGAAATCACACGCAGTTCTCGCCAAAGAGGGTACTACGATTAAGTTGATTAGATTCGGTGAGCAAGGCGCAAGTACTGCAGGTAAACCCAAAGCAGGTGAATCAGATAAGATGAAAAAGAAACGTGCAAGTTTTAAAGCACGTCATGCAAAGAATATAGCTCGTGGTAAGTTGAGTGCTGCCTACTGGGCTGACAAAGTTAAATGGTAAAAAAGGAATAACCTAATGGGTATTGCAAGTAAGTTAGCTAAACGTGTAGCTAAAAAAAATGTAAAAGACTTAGACGTAGATGATCTCGTAGCACAGCAAAAAGCTAAACTTAAAAAAGCTAGAGCTAATGCAAAGAAAGCAGATCCAAAAGACTCAGGTGACATTAGTGAAGTAATGATGCCCGAAGATCGTCCTTCTACGGCTACGGTAAAACAAACTGGTAAAGAACGGTTAATTAATGCCACAGGTAAGATTACTGCCATGCTAACTAAAGCTGGTCCTAAGCCCTTATCTATGGATAAGTACCGTTCCCTGCCTACATCGGCACGTAATGCCTTTGCCCGTCAAGCTAAAAAAGATTATGATAATAATATTATTACTAAGAAACAATATGAAACTATTATTGAACGTATCGAAGCTGCGGAAGTAGATAAGAATGTTCGTGCTATGGAACAGGGCATTGCTAATAAGAAAGCTAAACCTGTTACTATTGATAAGAGTATGGGGTTAGATGCAAAAGACTTGCCTCGTAAACCTACTAAACTTTATAAAGGTGGTATGCCAACTGGCTCTAAGCCTCGTAAGGGACATACAGATATGCGTGGAAAAGGATTATTTAAATAATGGGCATCGCAGGTAAACTAGCTAAACGTGTAGCTAAAGCAGCAAGTAAACAGACACCGGGTCAAGCTAAAGTTGAGCAGGCGACTAAAGGACAACGTGCGTATGCTCGTGGTCAGATTAAAGGTGCGGCAGCAGGTGTGGGTGCAGCAGGACTAACTGCAGCAGTCATAGGTAAGATGTCACTAGATGAAATGCGTCAACGTTTGAAGACTGCGACTAATGAAAAGGATCGTGCACTTCTTAACGAGGCAATTACAAAAGCTGTAGCTGAGGCAAAGGACTACGTGGAAACTAAACCAACAACATCACCTCGCCCAAAGTCACGTCCCAATAATCTCAATAAAGGTGGTATGCCTAAGAAGTATGCCAAAGGTGGATACTCTAACTGCGGTGCATCTATGAAGGCTACACAAAAGTCTAGTAAAATGATGTATGGCGGCATGGTTAAGAAAAAGAAATAGTATGTGGTTAGGTTTATTGTTAGCATGTCTTAGTCCTTCTGCAACTTCTTGTACCATTATGGCGAAAACAGATCAACTGTTTCGTAGTGAACAAGAGTGTACGGCTGAAGGAACTGAGATTGCTAACAAATTACTTAATCAAAAGGTATATGCTATTCCAATGTGTGTGAAAATAGGAGAGAATGCATGACCACTTGTAAAGGTTGTAAGACACGAGGTAACTGCTTGGCTGCAGGTAAGTGTTTAAAGATGGGCAAAAAACAATGAAGTTTACTGACTGGAAGAATGAACTAGAAGAATGTAACTATGTAGTGACAGAAGATGTTGTAACTAACGGACGGGGGGATGTGCTTGCTGGCAAAGATCCCTACGGTGGTTATTACATCAATGATTCACGTATCCAAGATATTGTTAGTGTAAAACCTAACGTAGTTAAAAAGGCTGTCAAAAAAGTTAAGAAAGCTTCAGCTAAAGCTACAGAACTCGTGATGGAACGGGCACGTAACAAGGATGGGCATTTTATCGCAGACGATCCTACTACAGAAGTTAATGAGGCTTGGGTAGTAAAGACTGTAAAAGCTAAAGGTAAAAAAGATGCGTAAGGATAGGGCTGCTATTAAAGAATATTCACTTGCTAAAAAGCAAAGCAAAGATGAATTAGATTCTTTAAAAGATCAACAAGCTTTAGAACTACGTAACTATGAAACTGCACAACGGAACAGTACTTCTTTAGGCTCTCCCAAAGATAAAGACGTAATTAAAGAACAAGTAAAAGCTTTAAAAGAAGAACAAAAACGTGCATACCAAACCCTAAAGACGAGTCTAGATGTACGTGATGTACAAGCTAAACAAAAGCAACTAGATGCACAGTACGAAGCATTTGTGCAAAGGGGTGAACAAGCTGGGTATAAACCTAAAGCATTTGCCTCTCGAAAGAAACGATACGAAACATTAAGTAATCGAAATGCGGCGAAAATTGCCATACTAGAAGGTATGGATAGAGTAGAAGCATACGAAACGTATGGCTTGAATTATGCTGCTACTGCTGAACGTAAACGAGCTGAAGCACGTGCCGTAGAAAAACAACAAAGATTAGATGCAGCTAAACTTAGACAAGAACAAAAACCGGAATTAAAAGCTGCGGAAGAAAAAGCTAGGCGATTGGCTGCAACGGCAGGTATGACTGAAGAGCAAAAAGCTCAACGAATGACGGACATCAATAACGAAAAGATTAAAAGTGGTTTGATGGGCCAGAGTGGCGTAGCTTTATCTAGTCAAGCACAACGTGATGAACAAAACTTTATGGATAGTCAGCCTATGCTAACTAACTATGCAGATCGTTCTAGAGCTTTTGGTGCATATCAACGTACTGGATTAACTTTTGATGACTCATATGAACAAGCTTTTGGTAATGCATATGCTTCCCCTTCTGGTTCTGGCGTACTGTACGCAAGTAAAGGCGGTTCAATGACCAAACCACTAGACTTTCGTAAAGGTGGATTTGTCCCGGTAAAGGATAAAAAGAAGTAATGACATTATTTAATCAAGGTAAGTCAGCACGTACCGTAAGCAAAGGTGTTATATGTGACACGGAAAATCAAGTAGAAACTTTATACACATGTCCATCAAATTGTAGGTCAGAAGTATCTATGCTGTTTGTTGTAAATGCTATGTCTAGTGGAACTACAAGTGCAGAAGTTAGGTGGTACAAAAGCTCTACCGCAGAATTGTTTAGGCTGATAGGTGGTAAAAACTTAGCAGCTTCTGAATCCGTTTTACTTACTGGAGCAACTTTGGTACTAGAACCCGGTGACGAGTTACGTGCTTTAGCACATACTCAGGCATCTCCTGAACTAGACGTTATGTGTACTGTCACTGAAACATTTATTCCGGTAGGATAATATTGCATATCGGGGTTGCAAAATTGTCTGTAGTGTGATATAACTATATATGATATAACTATTTTCGGTAACACTTGTTACTTTAAATATGGAGATAGTTATGAAACAAACCTTAAAAAATATATACATGGCAGTAGTTAGCACCTTACAAAATTTTGGTGACTCATTAGCAAAAGCACAACAAGCCCGTGCAGATTACTGGATTTTAACTAACATGTCGGATAAAGAACTGCGTGACATAGGCATTGCACGTGGGGAAATTAAAAACGTAATATCTGAACACTTTAAGTAAAGTTAATGTTGTGCACTCTGGTCTTCTTAGGTTTTAACCACGCATGGGTCGTAGGAGCAGGTAATGTTTTATTCCAGTACTGCTACTACGACTGTGGGTTACCTAAGAATGGTACATGGTACGATAGAGTGTATAGAGTAAACTATAATTACGTATGTCCCATAGAGGTTAAATTTAAATGATTGATCCTATCAGTGCTTTGTCTATTGCAGCTTCTGCAGTAAGCAACGCCAAGCAATTACTTTCTGCAGGTAGGGATGCGACAGCTGCACTATCTAAATTTGCAGGGTCTGTTGCTGATATCAACTATGCGGCAGAAAAAGCAAAGAACCCCGGAATACTTGCTAGTTTTTCTGGCTCTGCAGAACAACAGGCTATAGCCGCATTTACCGCACAGAAAAAAGTGCAAGAAATGCGTAAGGAAATAGAAACTATGATTTCTTTTACGTATGGTCCGTCAGGGTTAGAGGAGTATAAAAATACTCTTCGTAGGGTCCGAGAGCAACGTAAGAAAACAGAGTATAGAAAAGCAGAAATTAAAGATGCTATTATAACATGGACTCTAGGTATTTTAGTATGTTTTGCGGGTATATTTGGTTTAACTGTTGTTCTATATTTAATAGGCAAACAACAAAACAAGTGGTAGCATAAAATGAAAAAACCTCGTAAATCTACAGTGAATGCAGCTGGAAACTATACTAAACCTACTATGCGTAAGAATCTCGTAGCTAAAGTAAAGGCTGGCGGTAAGGGTGGTAAACCCGGTCAGTGGTCTGCACGTAAAGCTCAGATGGTAGCCAAACAGTATAAAGCTAAAGGTGGGGGGTACAGATAATGAAGGGTGTCAAACATTACTTACGAAACGGTACTCTCCACACTGGAAAGACACATAAGCATCCTGATGGAACATTGATGACGGGTGCTCGTATGTCTAAGTCTTCCAAGAATTTGTATCACTATAAAGATTTGAGTAAAACAGCAAAGGCTAAAGCAGATGGCACTAGCAAAAAGTCAAAAAAGTCTTAATAAGTGGACTAAGCAGAAGTGGAGAACCAAAAGTGGTAAACCATCTACGCAAGGTTCAAAAGCTACGGGAGAACGTTACCTACCAGAGGGTGCTATAAAAGCAATGTCCAGTTCTCAGTATGCTGCTAGTACTGCAAAAAAACGTAAAGATACTGCTGCAGGTAAACAGTTCTCTAAGCAACCTAAATCTGCAGCTAAAACAGCTAAACGTTTTCGGAGATCTTAATATATGGTTGTAGACTTTGATGTCGATGGTGATGGTAGTATCACCTTAGAAGAGATAGCTATGAAAGAACGTATGCTTGAAATAGAGCTACGTGAAGAAAAAGCAGAGTCACAAAAGTTTATGGCTTGGGTGGCAATGGGTATGATGATAATCTTTACGATATTTTTATTTACTCCTATGCTTTCTGACGGAAGAGTTAATGCTCTAGCAGATTTGCTAGGGTTATTTTATATTGCACAAACAGGAGTAGTAGCAGCTTATATGGGTGCTACGGCATACATGGCAGGTAAGCCTATGGGCAATAAAGTAGCAATGACAACAAGAGATACAAGATAATGTTTAAACTTTCTCAACGTTCCTTAAACAAACTAGCTGGAGTTCACCCTAATTTAATAGGGGTTGTACAACGTGCTATAGAACTAACGGATGTAGATTTTGGTGTTACCTACGGCACTCGTACACTAGCAGAACAAAAAGAACTGTATAACTCTGGGCGTAGCCAAACTATGAATAGCAAACATCTTACCCAAGATGATGGCTACTCTCATGCGGTTGATCTAGTAGCTTATTTTGGTTCAGAGGTTTCTTGGGAACTTAATGTCTATGACAACATCTGTGATGCTATGGCAAAGGCTGCACGTGAAGAAGGTTTACCTATTAAGTGGGGTGCTGCGTGGTCTGAAGGTGACATTCGAGATTACTCAGGTTCAGCAGAAGATGCTATGAATGCCTATATTGATTTGCGTAGATCACAAGGTCGTAGGCCTTTTATAGATGCGCCCCATTTTGAAATTATGTGAGATGATTATGGATACTAGTGAACCGTGGCATCTTTCTCGCAGTGTGCCTGTAACCCTCATATTTGCAATTATTATGCAGACAGTAGCTCTTATATGGTTTGTTGCTTCTCTATCTAGTGAAGTAGAACAAAACAAAATGGCTAATGCAAAGCAAGATGCAAAGATAGATAGCTTAGAAAAGATTGTACAGAACCAAGCTGTAACTATGGGACGCATGGACGAAAACATAAAAGCAATACGAGAAATGATGGAAAATGATAGGATTAGAGGAAGGTGAAATACTTCGTTTTACTTCTTTTACTTTCTGCTTGTTCGGGACTTCCTTCTGTATTAAACCCTCTAAGTGGGGGTGGTGGGCCTACAGTAAACAGTAACGCACAGATAGGCAAAGAAAATAGGCAGTCTGTTCTTTCATTAGAGCAAGCAGAAGAAATCTACGCAGGTAGAGATGTGGTAAAGACTGAAGTAGTAAAAGAGGTAGAGACAGAATCCGTGGAAAACTTAGACATTACTAATACTAATATATCTCCTTGGATGATCCTTCTAATGCTTTTAGGGTGGTTACTACCAACTCCTACGCAAATAGGTCAGTCTATAGCAAACTTTTTCCTTGCATTATTTAAAAGAAAGATGTAACATGGCACGAGCACTAACAGATAAACAACAAGCATTACTTGCAGTTCTCTTTGATGAAGCAGGTGGTGACTTAGTTGCTGCTAAAAAACTAGCAGGTTACTCTGATGCGACTTCTACTGCAGAAGTTGTCAATTCTCTCAAAGAAGAGATCCTAGATGCAACGCATACTTACATGGCACGTAATGCGCCTAAAGCTGCGATGTCTATGGTAGGTGCTTTATATGACCCTACAGAGTTGGGTATTCGTGACAAGATGCAAGCTGCTAAAGAGTTGCTTGATCGTACTGGTTTGGTTAAGACTGAGAAAATGCAAGTGGAAGCAAAGGGTGGTGTTATGCTAATGCCACCTAAACAAGTGGAAGATGATGACTAAAAAATTACCCACATGGAAGCTGCCACAGCCAACCGACCTAAAAGACGATAATGAGTGGCTTCCTATTCCTAAAGTATCTCGTATAGTTCCTTTTGGTTACGAACTCGATCCTGAAGACTCAGATATATTACTGCCGATAAAAAATCAACTAGATCTACTAGAACAGGCTAAAGTTTATTTACGGCAATACTCGTATCGTGAAGTAGCTAACTGGCTATCTCGTAATACAGGAAGGGATATATCTCATGTAGGCTTACGTAAACGGTTGGAAAATGAACGAAGAAGAAAAAACAAAGCTGCAATCTTACGCCGATGGGCAATCTATGCCGAAACGGCGATCAGCAAGGCGGAAAAAATCGAAAGAAGCCGCACCGGAGCCAAAGAGCAAAGTAAAGCAGAAGAAGGCCAAAGCTGAACCTGCAAAAATTATGCATGAGATTCCTGTTGAGGAACAGCATAACGTAATTTTTAAACCCAATGATGGGCCTCAAACAGAGTTTCTTGCTGCAGGTGAACGTGAGGTGCTGTATGGTGGCTCTGCAGGTGGGGGTAAGAGCTACGCCATGTTGGCAGACCCTTTACGGTATATGGGCCACCCAGCCTTCTCAGGATTGCTCCTACGGCATACTACAGAAGAACTTCGTGAGCTTATCTTTAAGTCTCAAGAAATGTACCCAAAGATTTGGCCCGGTATTAAGTGGTCAG